>CEUV01020801.1_pt1 | contig 131511 bp, 94 predicted proteins | sample 356401 | NCBI WGS metagenome assembly CEUV01 (sample SAMEA2622710, study PRJEB7988) | marine metagenome | isolation source: saline water (ENVO:00002010), including
TAATCTGGTTGCTCCCGATGGAATGGTTTTTTGGCCGTCCAGACTCTCCTCTAAGTCGTTGCCCCTAAAGGGCTTACGAAGGGAGGGGTTCGCATGTCTATTTAGCAGGCAGGTTCAGGGGTCGCTAGGGCAGGCATGCTATGCTTAATTTGTGTGCAGGTGGCTTTGTCGCATATACCAAGTGTCCGGTTTGTGTTAGTTGTATGAAAATCGTCCTTGTTTTTGTGGTTGGTGAGTAAAATGCTAGCGTTTTTCAGGGAAATAAGTGGTTTCAAGGCGCCTGTATATTGGGGAATATGTACCTTTTTATTAGGTATAGAAACCTACCTGGGGTGAATCCTGGATGAAATGCTTTTCACTAGGACGGTCGGTAGTTGGATGTAAGCTATGGCATTGGAAAATCAACCAAGGATGACAGGATGACGAAATCATTTGACAGTACATCTCTGTGCTGGAGTGCACGGTGTGTTTTACTACTAACCGGTTTTATGTTTTTCATCCAATCTCCATTCAGCCTGACGGCGCAGGAGGGATTGGGAAAAGTGAAGCGGGATGCCGTTAATCGGTTAGAACTGACTTCGGATTACCAAAAGGCTCGCGCTATTAGACAGTACCCCATTGGGGTCTTTGATTCGGGTACGGGAGGATTAACCGTGCTTGAGCAGATCCTCGAATTAGATCAATTTGATAACCGACGTCAGGCTCTGGTGGAGAAAGGAGATGGTCGCCGTGACTTTGCCCGAGAGGATTTCATTTTTCTAGCAGATCAGGCCAATATGCCATATGGTAACTATCCGGTTGTCGATAAGGGGGCAGTCCTAGATGACTTGATCGTAAAAGACGCTTCCTTTTTGATGGGGCGTGAGTATTTCACGGTAGACAACCATCAAAATCCTCTTCGTTTAAAGGCTCCGGTAAAAGCCATCGTCATTGCCTGCAATACGGCCACCGCGTACGGTCAATTGGATATTGAACAGGTAATTGAAAGTGCTGGACTGGATATTAAGGTCGTAGGGGTCATTGATGCTGGTGCCAAAGGAGCGGTGGAAGTATTCCGAGATGGCAAACCCGGTTCGATCGCTGTGGTTCCCACACAGGGGACAGTTCTGTCCGGTGCTTACCCTAAAGCGATTCAGCGAAATGCCAATTTGGTGGGATTGGATAAAGAAATACCCGTGTTTCAGCAAGGGGCATTCGGATTGGCTGGATCGATCGATGGTGCGGGGGAATTTGTCAATCGGGAGGCCACATCGGTTCGGGATGAATACCAGGGGCCGTCACTGACTCATAAAACCGTGAGGATTCATGCTCGGATACTTCCTCGTTATGGTTTCGATACTCAGAAGAACGGTCTGCTAATCCAGGGGGATCCGAAGATTCCTGAACAAGTCCAATTGAACAGCCCGGAGAACTACATTCGCTATCATCTGGTGAGTTTAATGGAGCAGATTCGGCAAGCAGATAACGCTCAGCCGCTTCGTGCGGTCATCTTGGGATGCACTCATTTCCCATTTTTTGAAACTACCTTCCGAGCTGAATTAAGCAGGTTGCGGGATTATCAGGAGAATGGTCGTTATATCTATCGGGATGTCATGGCCGAGGAAATTCATTTGATCGATCCGGCATTTTATACAGCCCGTGAGCTTTACCAAAGCTTGGTGGAAGATAACCGGATCCGCAAGTCACGTAACGGATCGAGTCAGGGTGAGTTTTACATAACCATTCCCTGCGATGCGACGTCACCTAAAGATCTCACCGATGCCGGTGGCTTTACTTATGAATATAAGTACGGTCGAACAGACGGGGTGATTGAAAACGACTTTCGAGCCGTTCCTATGGATCATCGTTCAACCTCTCAGGAAGTGCTCGAGCGACTTCAGCAGCGAGTACCCAATGTATGGAATCTGCTTTCACCTTCTTCCAAATAAAAAACCGGGCCCGATTTCTTTCGGACCCGGTCATTATTCAGAGTAATCTCAGTCCTTAGGCTGATTCGGTGAGCTCTTTTCGAACCTTGAGAAGCAGCTGCTTTGTTAGCTTGATCCCTTCCATTTCTGGTTTTTCGCGGCCTTCATATTCGATGCCTACGAATCCGTGGTAGCCGTGACTAAGAACGATTTTCATCATTTTGATGTAATCGGTCCTAGTTTCATTACCGTTTTCATCGAAGTCGTGGCTCTTCGCACTAACAGCTTTAGCAAATGGCATCGTCTCTTCGACGCCCTTGTAGCGATCGTAGTCATGGAAATTTCCGAAGTCCGGCAAAGTACCGCAATTCTCCATGCCGACCTTTTTCATCACTGAGGCTAGCCACTCGCCATTGGATGAAAGTCCGCCATGATTTTCAACAATCACGTTCATGTCGTGCTTAGCGGCGAATTCACTAATGCGACTCAGGCCATCGGCAGCCAACTCGAGTTGCTCGTTATACTCGCCAGCCGATGCCGCGTTCACTCGAATGCTATGCCCTCCGAGAAACTTCGATGCCAAGACCCATTTATAGTGATTTTCTACAGCCTGCGTTCGCTTATTGCTGTCCGGGTCGCCTAAACGACCTTCCCCGTCACACATAATTAGATTAGTCGTTACTCCCAGGTCATCCGCTCGTTTCTTTAGGTCTTTCAGGTAAGCCATATCTTCAGCTTTGTCCTTAAAGAACTGATTTACATATTCGATACTGCTTATGCCAAATTCCTGTTTGGTGACTTTGGCAAAATCTTCATTCTTAATTTTGCCGGCACGAATAGCTCGGTGTAGTGACCATTGAGCTAGTGACAGGCGAAACAAAGGCTTTTTCTTCTTTTTTTCGTTTGCAAAAGTTGGCAGAGCCGACGCGGTAACAGCCGCAGCAGTGGCTGTTTTGATAAATGCTCGACGAGTTGGGTTGCTGTGCATGGTTCGGTGTCCTCTATGCGATATTTGATTACCTGGTGGGCATTTACAGGGCCTCAGGTTGTATTCTGATTTGTGACACTTCTTATCTGTTTTCAGCGGCAAGAACGAGTGTAGTTGCCTCTACGAGTATCTCAAGTATCTAAGTATAATTCCGAGTGTTAGACTAGGCAATTATACCGAGCAACACGAATAGTAAGGCAGGATATGAGCGAGTTAGTGGTTCAAGCTGAATCCATTTTTCGAAGTCTTAACCGTGAAGTCTGGGTGGTTACGAGTTCCACCGCAGAGGCGCGTGGAGGGCTGCTGGCAACATGGGTTTCTCAGGCATCACTCGATCCTGAAAAGCCAGTTCTGCTTGCAGGACTGGCCCCTAATCATCACACCACCAGACTGGTGCAGGAATCCGGAATTCTGGCTGCTCATCTACTGACTCAAGATCAACAGGAACTTGCCTGGAATTTCGCGAGAGATTCCGGTCGAAATCGGGATAAGCTGGCGGCTTGTGCACTTGCCGAATCCGATTCCGGGATTCCCATTCTGCAAGCGTGTCATAGCATTTTAGTTGGAAGCGTGTTTGCCAAAGTGGAAACCGGGGATCGGGTCTATTTTTGGGCGGACATTATTGAAGCTCAATGTCACTCCAATTCGTCACCGCTCTGTGAGCAGGAATTCTTTCGCTGGTGTGATGACTCCAGAAAAATAATTCTCAAAGAAGATAAGCATAGTGATGTTGCATTACAACGTGAGGGGCAGAATGAATTCCGTGAATCTCTTCCGAGTTGGTTGCAGTTTGATGGCAGTTGAGGTTGATTCGTCTAGCTGCCCTCATAGGTTAGTTAGCGATGGTTCGATATAATCACGTTATTGCAATCCAAAAGTCAAACAGGAGTAATCCCTCAAGGTGCAGGATTTAGAACGTAAGCAAAGTCTGGCGAAAGAAAAGGCTGTACTTGCGCGCGTGATTACTCAGGGGGAAATTCTGGACGTGGATGAGGATCCACTGGAGGAATGTGAACGACTGGCTTCCACTGCCGGCACTGTGATCAAGTCAGGAATTGTTCAGCGACGTCAGGCGATGCACGCAGCGACGGCATTCGGAAAAGGGAAGGTCGAAGAACTGGCCATCCTGGTGAAGAATCATGAGGCGGATGTTGTTATTTTCGACAATGATCTCAGCCCCGCTCAGACCAGAAATCTGGAACAGGCAGTTAAAGCGAAGGTGATTGATCGCACTGAGTTGATTCTTGATATTTTTGCCTCCAACGCACAAACGCTCGAATCCCGCCTGGCAGTGGAGTTGGCGCAACTGGAGTATTCGCTGCCGCGATTGAAACGAATGTGGACTCACCTTGACCGAGTTAAAATGGGAGTGGGGATGCGCGGTCCCGGGGAGAAACAGTTAGAAGTTGACCGTCGTTTAGTAGAGAAGCGAATTAGTGATCTGCGTAAAGAACTCAAGGTGATTGAACGTCGTAAAGAGCGATTAGTAGCCTCGCGAAGTGATGTCATGACTGTTTCCTTAGTTGGTTATACCAATGCCGGTAAATCCACATTGATGAACGCACTTACTGATGCCAAGGTGTTGGCGGAAGACAAGTTGTTCGCCACACTCGATACTCGCACACGCCGCTGGCATCTGCCCAATTGGGGGCCAGTCCTGCTTAGTGATACCGTTGGCTTTATTAAAAATCTCCCCCACCGACTAATCGCATCTTTTAAGGCCACTCTGGAAGAAGCACATCAGGCTGATTTGCTTTTACATATCGCAGATGGCTCTAATCCTGCCGTCTACCAGCAAATCCGTTCTGTCTATGACGTTCTGGAAGAAATTGGAATCGAAGAAAAGGATGCTCTTCTGGTTATCAATAAAGTTGACCAAATTGCGGATACTCACCAGCTTGACCTAATTATGAACCGGTATCCTAATGCTGTTTCGATCAGTGCAGTGACCCGAGAGGGATTCCAGAGTCTGGCCATGGCTGTCAGCGATGCTCTGAGTAGGTCTTTCTTAGATCTGATGGTGGAAACGGGTATCGAAAACGGGCGTCTGATGGCCTTTATCGCTGCTCGTGGAGAGATACTGTCCACTCGTTATACAGAGACCCGAGTCGTGATTCATTGCAGATTGCCAGAGAAATATGCGGGCCAAATTGATCGCCAGACAGCAACAGTGGTTCCTCGGCAGGAATACATCGCTGAAAGTCAATCCGTTATACAGCCGTCAGAGTAAAGGTGAATTACTGAGATGCGGCGTCAATTGTCAAATAAGCAAATTGTGTTAACCGGGGCCTCAAGTGGTATCGGCCGTGCGATTGCGATTCAACTAGTGCGGGCGGGCAATCAAGTACTGGCATTAGCTCGCCGACAGGATCGTTTAGAGATACTTGCTGAGGAACTTAAGGATGCCTCTGGAACACTTCAGTTTTTAGCTGGAGACATCACGGATCTACGATTTCGCCAAACCACTGTGGATTGGATTGAACAACATTGGCAGTCCAGAGTGGATGTGTTAATTAACAACGCAGGCGTTGGTAGTATTGGACCCTTTACTGACTCCGATGAAGATACGTTGCGTAGGGTCATGGAAGTTAACTTCTTTGCGGGAGTTGAATTTATCCGTTGTCAGATTGGGGCTTTACGGCGAGGGCGACACCCCGTCATCTGCAATGTGGCTTCTGTTCTGGGGCATACTGCCATGCCGTCTAAGAGTGAGTACTGTGCGAGTAAATTTGCCATGCACGGTTTTTCCGATTCGCTGCGAATCGAGTTGGTTACAGAGGGAATCGATGTGGTGCTTGTAAGTCCGAGTACCACACGTAGTGAGTTTTTCGATTCGGTTCTCGCGGGAGCTCAGTCAAACGACTCCCGTCATAAGGGGATGTCTGCGGCACGTGTTGCCCGCATCACAGTGAAGGCAATTAAAAGAGGTCGGAGAGAAGTGGTAATCTCAGTCGGAGGCAAACTGCTTGTAATACTGGATCGTCTTCTGCCGGGAGTGCTATTCAGAGCACTGACACGGTGGTATCATCGGCAATCGAAAGTTGAGGCGGAGTAGGAAATTGGCGACGGTAGACTGGCGCGACGAATATCCCTTTGAGTCATCCTGGCACACACTGCCGGACGGCAATCGGATGCACTATATAGATCAGGGAGCGGGTGAGCCTGTGCTGATGGTACATGGCAATCCGACCTGGTCTTTCTACTATCGGCATCTGATTAAGGCCATTTCGGAAACACACCGAGCGGTAGCTGTCGATCATGTTGGCTGTGGTCTGAGTGATAAACCTCAGTCTTATGCCTATACACTGGCCCAACACACGGACAATCTATTGGGACTGATCGAATCTTTGGGGCTCTCATCCATTCACCTAGTGCTGCATGATTGGGGAGGTGCGATAGGCCTGGGCGTTGCAGCAAAGATTAAGGATCGAGTTAAAAGCCTAACCTTGCTGAATACAGGTGCTTTCCCACCACCCTATATTCCTTGGCGAATCTATGCTCTACGTGCTCCGATGCTTGGGACAATCGGTATTCGGGCCTTTAATCTTTTTGCTGGACCTGCGATCAAAATGGCGATGTCACGAAGCAAGTTATCACCCCTCGCAAAAGCGGGCTTACTCGCTCCCTACCGTAGTTGGACTCAACGCGTTGCCGTGAACGCCTTCGTAAAGGATATTCCGTTTTCAACAAGTCATCGCTCACGTAAGGTATTGGAAGATGTGGAGTCAGGACTGGCGTCGTTGGCTGACAAACCAGTGCAGTTAATCTGGGGAATGAAAGACTGGTGTTTTAATACAGTCTGTTTGGAACGATTTAAACAACACTTTCCGGATGCCCGTAGTTTGGAGATATCGGACGCTGGTCATTACGTGATGGAAGATGCCAGAGATGAAGTGATTCAAGGGATTCAGCACTTCCTGGGACTACAGGCATGAGCTACCAGAATTTGACGTTGGGCCAAAAGGCGACTTTGGCTTGTATGCTCGAAGTCTCCGCACCCAAGCCAGGGAATGTACATCGAGGAGCTGATTTTGAAGATCTGACATTCTTTGATTTTATTCAAAGTGCCGCTGCGATCGGTCCCGTGATTCAAGATCGGCCCGAAAATAGACTTGGGCCTCTCGTATTAGCAGCCATCGAAGCCACCAGATCGGTAGTTGATAGTAATACCAATTTAGGACTTGTGCTATTGATGGGGCCTATTGCCTTGGCACGCTCGATAGACGTTGACGGAGTGAAGGAAGTTCTTGAGGGTCTTGATGAACGTGATGCCCAATTGGTATATCAGGCAATCTCCTTAGCAGGTGCTGGTGGGCTCGGAACGGTCTCGAAAATGGATGTGCATGAATCGGCTCCGGAGTCGCTGATGGATGCCATGACTGAGGCTCAGGGGCGAGATCTGATTGCTGCCCAGTATGCCAATGGTTTTCGCGATGTCATCGAAGTGGCGGTGCCGTTGTTTCGCCGAATTCAAGATTCAGGACTGAGTCAGGTGGAAGCGATTGTTCGTATGCACGTTGAATTGATGAGTCGTTATCCGGACAGCCTGATTGCCAGGAAGTGTGGCCAGGAAGTGGCGCAGGAGTCGGCCGACCGCGCTGCGCGTGTCATTCAACAGGCTGAGCTTGGAGACGAAGCCTACCATGCTGCGTTGACAGATTTTGATTTTTGGCTGAGGAGTGATGGGCATCGACGCAATCCAGGGACAACAGCTGATTTCATTGGCGTCGTTCTTTTTATAGGATTAATAGAAGGCTGGTTGATTCCGCCTTCCATAGTCGCATCAGAAGGGAATGAGGATGGCTAAAAGTTACCGCGTAAAACTGGAAAAGGAGCACTTGATCTTTAGTGCTGCACATTTCATCACCTTCGCAGGCAATATTTGTGAGCGGATTCACGGTCACAATTACCGCGTGTTCGCCGAAGTTCAGGCACCATTGGATGAAAACCAATATGTCATCGACTTCATTGCTCTACGGGATACGCTGAAGGAAATTACAGATTCGTTAGACCATCATGTACTGCTGCCGACTAGGCACGAACAAATCAAAGTGTCGGTAGATGACAAAGAGGTTTTGGTGACATTTGAGCAGCGTCGATGGATTTTTCCATTGGATGACTGCATCCTACTACCCGTAGCGAATACGACGGCCGAACTGTTGGCGGACTATATCGCAACTCAGTTATTACAACGATTAGCAAATAAAGGGGTTGGCTGCCTCGAGGAGTTGGTAGTCGGGGTGGACGAGAATGAAGGACAGTGGGGAGTGGTGACACGCTGTGGGGATGACCTAATCTGCGAGTAAGTCCAGACGGTTGAATTCATATGCGTAGGATGGAAATTTGCGCATGAAAGGGTAAAATTTGCTGCTATGGCTAAGACACCGATGATGCAGCAATACGATGAAGCCAAAGCGATCGCCGGCGACGCTTTGTTGCTTTTTAGAATGGGAGACTTTTACGAACTCTTCCATGAAGACGCTCGTATTGCTTCCCGCGAATTAGGGTTGTCTCTTACCAGTCGCGATAAAGGGGAGAATCCGATCCCCATGGCCGGTTTTCCTCATCACCAATTAGAACCCTATCTAAGCAGACTGATACATGCTGGATTTCGTGCCGCTGTCTGTGAACAGGTACAGGACCCAAAAGAGGCCAAAGGATTGGTCAAACGTGAAATCGCTCGGATTGTTTCACCCGGGACGCTGACCGATGACGCGATGTTGGACCCGAGAGAGAGTAATTATTTACTGGCTCTGGTAAAGGACGTTGAACAGGGAACGGTTCGTGAAAAACTGATCGAAGAACCTGGTGATAAACGAGTGGGATTTGCCTGGGCAGACCTCTCGACGGGGCGGTTTCAGGCTGCCGTATTCCGAATGGCTGACGTGGCAGACCAACTCGTACGTATCGGTCCTGCTGAAGTTCTGATCGACGAAGAATCTGATTGTGTGCCGGAGTACTTAACAGATCAATTTATGCTCACCCGGCGGCCGGCCTGGGCCTTTGCGTTGGAAAGTGCTCAGACTGCTCTTTCGAAACAATTTGAAACAAAACACCTCGATGGATTCGGGTTTACAGATGCAGATAATCCGGCAATTCGAGCGGCCGGCGCTCTGCTTGATTATCTGACGGAAACTCAGAAGAGTTCGCTTGACCATTTTGAGAGTTTACTTCCATATCGGACTGGGAGTTCTTTGGAAATCGATGAAGCGACTCGTCGAAGCCTGGAAATTACCAAAACCTTACGGGATGGTCGTCGTGAAGGCTCGCTGCTATCTGTGATCGACCGTACGGTAACAGCTATGGGATCTCGCTTACTGGCAGATTGGGTGTCCAATCCACTGAGCAACAAAACTTCGATTGAGCAGCGGCATGACGGTGTCGAAGAATTTGCTCGGGAAAACCGGCTGCGGGATATTCTGCGAGACCAGTTAAGAGATGTATACGACATTGAACGTCTTTTGGCTCGGGTTTCCACCGGCAGGGCAAGCCCAAGAGATCTTGCTCATATCGGTAAGACACTACGTCAACTTCCTCCACTCAAGGCGGAACTTCAGGATCGACAGAGTGCTTTGGTACAGGCTGCGTACGATACGATCGACTTATGCCCGGAGTTATGTGATTCACTCGAGGCAGCATTGGTAGATGATTGTCCGCTCCTCGCCCGAGATGGCGGAATCCTCAGAGACGGATACAACGAGCAGTTGGATGAATTGCGAAAACTAGCTGCGGGGGGTAAGCAATGGATTGCTGAGTACCAGGCACGGGAAGCAGAACGAATTGGAGTAGCGAATCTCAAAGTCGGTTTCAATAAGGTGTTTGGCTATTATCTCGAACTGAGTAATGCCAATAAAGATAAGGCTCCAGAAGAATACATCCGTAAGCAGACACTGAAAAATGCGGAACGGTACATTACACCCGAACTGAAGGAATATGAAGAAGAGGTGTTGAGCAGTGATGACAAAGCGAAGGCTTTGGAGTATGAACTGTTTCTGAAATTACGAGATGAAGTCCATGAGGCTCAGGGACGCCTGAAACGAACAGCAGATCAATTGGCAACGCTGGACGTTCTGGTATCGCTGGCAGAATTGGCAGTCTTGCGAGGCTATTGTCGTCCCGAGATGGATGAAGATCCGCGATTGGAGATTCGTGATGGACGACATCCGGTTTTGGATATTACCGAGCCGGACGGGACTTTTGTACCGAATGATACGGTGGCAGACCATCAAGATAAGAATCTGCTACTGATCACCGGGCCTAACATGGCAGGAAAAAGTACCTATATCAGGCAGGTTGCTTTAATCACGTTAATGGCACAGGTTGGAAGCTTTGTTCCCGCCAGTCGGGCCGTGATCGGAATTGCAGATCGTATTTTTGCTCGAGTTGGAGCCAGTGACGAACTGTCTCGGGGACAGTCGACCTTTATGGTGGAAATGACTGAAACGGCGAGAATTCTAAACACTGCCACTAAACGTAGTCTGATCATTCTTGATGAAATTGGGCGTGGAACCAGTACATACGACGGAGTTTCATTGGCCTGGTCCATCGTTGAGTTTATTCATGAACGCTTACAGGCGAGGACGCTTTTTGCAACTCACTATCATGAGTTAACGGATCTTTCGTCGACGTTAGAGCGGCTGGCGAATCTCAATGTGTCGGTAAAAGAGTGGGAAGATAACGTGGTTTTCCTACACAAAATCGTCGAAGGTTCCGCCGATAAGAGTTACGGAATCCATGTGGCAAAACTGGCAGGTGTCCCAAGGTCGGTCAATGAACGAGCAACAGAGATATTAGCTCAGTTGGAAGCAACGCACGGAGGGGGCGAAATCGTGGTCTCCGCACCTTCGAATCCACCGGACGCGCAACTGTCGTTGTTTGGAAATCAGGAGCATCCGCTGCTTGATGACATTCGCGAGGTTGACTTAAATAACCTTACGCCTCTCAAAGCATTGATCCTGCTACAGCAATGGCAGCAGTCTCTGCGTTAAGCATCTTCGGTCGTGGGGCTTATAGCAAGACGACGGTCCAAACAGTCCAAAGGGTCGCCCAGCTGATTCCGGCTATACACACCAAACGCGATGAAACTTTGTTTGAGTTTTCAATCGCGTGATTCAATCCGGCAGCGGCATAGCACAGCAGCATTGGAAGCATCGGGGCAGTGAATCGTTGCCCCACGGCAATGGGTATGTACCAAGCCAGAATTAGCATACTCATAACAATCAACGACCCGACGAAAACTTTTAGTCCGACAGGTAGGTGCAGCATCATCAGGCTCAGAAAGATGAGCAGCGGTATGGCAAACAAGACCCGGCTATCGTCAATCGGACTGGGGCCGAAGGATCGAATGAAAACAAATGACTCCCAACCAATTCCATGGACTTCACGTTTGAGGAGTTCTTCAAAAGTATGCTTCTCCCAATAAGTTTGAATGACTTCTGGCAGCGAGTGAGAGGCTGCGAGTTTCGCCTGAATTGCCGGTTCGTCGGGGAATTCATCCATATACAGAAAGTACGTGTTTACATTGAAAGTCGGTGATTGGTAAACCAATGTGTTACGAATCAACAAGGGATGGGCAGTGATGACCCAGCCGGTGAGGATGATGAGTAAAGTCGCAACCGCAGATCGCACTCGCTGAATTCTTGCGGGCTGAGTTGAATTTGTGTTGTTGTCATCCTTCCAATAGTAAGTACTCAAGCCTGCCAGGCAGAGACCTGCCAGGAAAAGTGTTCCGGTGCCTTTGGTTAGATAGACCAGCCCCATTAATAGTCCGGCGGCAAACCAATGTTTACGAGAGCTGGCTAATCTTCCCTGCAGTACAGCTCGGTCTAATAAGATCCAGCACAACGTAAACCAGAGTGTTAGCCAGGATTCACAGGTTGCCAGTCCGCCAAAGTAGGTGAATGCATAATTGGTTGACAATAGTGTGGTGGCGATGGCCGCCATCTGCCACCCTCTTGTTCGAATCAGATGGATGCTGACGATCAAATACGTGATTAGAGCTGCTATAAAGCTAAGTGTTTTTCCAAAGGTCAGTGTGGGAGCGATGGAAAGTAACGCGATATAGAACGGATGTTGATTGGCTTGTATGTACTCGCCGGTATAAAGTCCGGTGATGAGAGACAATGGGCCCCCATTCAATTTCACTTGCTGAGCAAAACGGAGAAAGGCAGCAGGGTCACTGTCGCTTTCATTGTTAAGAATAGATAAGAAGGTGGCTGTGATTGATAGGAATGCCAACGTGGCGCATAGTACACAGATCTTTGCGAGGGTAGTTGATTTTGGAGGAGATTGGTTGGAGGGCTTGCAAATCTCCCAAATTCTGGAGCGATATTTTTCCAGTTTGCGTTGTGATTCAACGGAGAGAAGAATGCAAAGCATGATTACTACGATTGCTAACAGACCAGAGACTAATGCAAGTGGTCGTGACCTTAGACCTTGCCATCCGAAATGCTGCCATGCCGTGTAGCACGCTGTTGTATTAATGATGCCAATACAGATGGCGATGAGACGAAGGTGTCGTAGAGCAATCATTTGATGATCTGTAGCAAATTACTGAAATGGTCTGTCCAAGCGGCGACCGGTTTTGTGATGGTTGGGGTGATCGCTGAGGTTGATTGATCTATGGTGGAGGAAACGTCTGAGTTAGCTGTGATTACGGCCCATTGGGCATCAAACGTGTCGGCCGTCTCTTTGGAATTGATGATTCTTAAATCAAGGTTGTAGTGCTTGCAAACGGCGTGCAACACGGGAGTCAAATCAAGATGCTGATTGCTGATGTGGACGCAAATGATGCCATCTTCGCGTAACCTGTCTAAGTAAATGGCAAAGGCTTCAATCGTCAATAAATGAACTGGTATGGCGTCGCTGCTAAAGGCATCCAGGATGATAAGATCGGTCGATTTAGACTGAAGTGATTGAATTCCCAGCCGGCCGTCGATCGCGGTTATCTGGACATTTGTCGAGGCTTTTTCAATGAAGCGGAAGTATTTGTTGGAAATGGCAATGACGTCCGGGTTGATTTCGTAAAAACGAAGGACGTCACCACGTCTGGCGTAAGAGCTAAGCGTTCCAACACCTAAGCCAACGCCAGTGATGTCGAGGTCCGCTCGGTGCTCGAGTGCCTTGAATACCTGACCAATTCCTGAATTGGTGCCGTAATAGGCTGTTGGTTTCATGGCTCCGGAATCATCGAGAATTTGAATGCCATGCACAACTCGCCCATGTCTTAATTTCAGTAGATTGCTATTGGTTTCAGTTCGTTCAACCTGAAGTGTGCCATAGAAATTGCGTGATGCTTCAAGTGCATTGTTTTGGGTCATTTTCCATTGGCTGAGTACGACAATACCAAAGGCCAGTCCGCAAGGAATGACCACGGTCAGTTGTTTGAGACTGCTTTGATCGAGTACGTGGCGAACCAAAATGAGTGAGGAGAAAGAAAAACCAGCGATGAGCCCAAAGTGGTACTCGTGGTAGTGTGTGAAGATCAAGGGACACACGATGGATACAAAAAAACCACCGGCTGCTCCGCCGATTGCAATGCAGACGTAATACACGGTCAGATGCTGTTTGTGTGGCCGAAGTCGAAATAGTTCTCCGTGGCATGTCATGCAGATCATGAAGAACACAGCAGTCAGCATGATGGTGTAACCAATAAGGCTTTCCGCGAGACTTTGGAAAAATGCTGTTCCCAGATATTGATCCGCTGTTTCTCGGATGTAATACAAGCTGAGTATTAAAATGCCAGACGACGTTAGGGCGGCCATCGTTACACGGTAATACCAACGAGGATTGTCGAAAGTGATGATGAAACTAATCAAATAGAGCGCCAGTGGTAGGATCCACAGGAAGGGAGTAACGGCAATGTCCTGAGTTAATTGGTCTGTGACTGCAAGAAGAAGTGAAGATGCCAAAGCGGCTAAGCCACTCCAATGCAGCATGCGTTTCCATGTGGGAGGAGATTGTATCGCAGGCTGAGGGTGTTCTGACTCAGTTTTAATATCAATCTGTTGCCTCAGGCAGGTCCAGCCAAGAATGGACATTGATGCCGCAAAAATTACGTATCCCGCAGACCACAACCAAGCCTGAGTTGGGATATCCAGATAGACCTCCATTAGAAAAGGGTAGGAAATAAGTGCAGTTAGTGAGCCAATGTTGGAGAGAGAGTAGAGGCGATAAGGGGTACCGGCCCCCTGAGTGAGCGCGTACCAATTTTGGATGAGTGGCCCTGTGGAGGATAGAACAAAGTAGGGCAGGCCAAGTGTGGTTAAAAGTAATAATAAGATTGTGCTGGCTGGTTGCTCAGCGGTTGTCGTCGCGTCAGGTGCTGTAAAGGAAAGTGGTAAAAAGATGAAGGCAGTCAGAACGACCACGAGATGGCACTTTATCTGACGATGGAGAGGCCAGCGACTTAACCAATGGGCATAACAATAGCCAAACACAAGGATGGTTTGAAAGAAAAGCATGCTGGTCGTCCAGACACTTGTAGCTCCGCCAAACCATGCGAGGATTGCCTTACTCGCCATCGGCTGAATTTGAAACAGCAACAGCGCACTGCACAATACCGTCAGTGCAGCCCACCGCGAGATGGATTTATTTGTTTCAACCATAGAGTAAAATGGTTCCCGCTGTCTTAGTTCGAGCTGTCCGTATTTGGAATGTCAACCCTTGCCTGATTTGTCGTAGTGGCTACTACGACTGCTTATTGGAGATATCGGCAATCTGGCCGATAGGTCTTCATGCCGGCCAATTGATATCTCCTACCCATAACGACTAATTCTACGCGTGAAGAGTGACTAAGGCCCCTTTAAATGCCGGCGTTTTTGACTGGGGGTCTGTAGTACGAGGAACCAATACGTTTGCCTCGGGAAAGTACATCAGCACATTTCCTGCACGAATATCGTTATAGGCATGAATGACGATGTTAGATAATTCTCCAACCTCACTGCGTACCGAAACCTGTTGTTGGTCTTGAAACCCCAATCGTGCAATATCTTTAGGGTTAATAAGGATCACATCTCGTCGGTCGACGCCTCGATAGATATCTGTTTCTTCGTAAACAACAGTATTGAATTGGCCTTCACTGCGAACTGTCATCAGGCGTAATGATTGTTCATCGCCACGCAAACTAGGTAACGTATGGCAATGGATTTGAGCTTTGCCATTGGGAGTTGCAAACTGAGGTTCGTGGAAAGTTCGGCCGCCGATTTGGAATTCATCATTGGTTTGGTCAATGTCACCGATTTTCTCAAATCCTGGAATAGTCTTGCTGATCGCAGCACGAATATTAGGAGCCTCTTTCATCGCTTGCCAGTCAACCGGGCCTTTTGTCCCTAACACTTCCTGAGCAATATCCGTGATAACATCAATTTCACTGCGTGGGCCTTCGTGACGTCGAGGACCGCCATCGCTGATCCTTACGAAATTGAACATTGATTCCTGAGTTGTGCGTTGAGGTTCCTCATCTCGAGCGAGTACAGGAAGGATTATTGTCTGATCGGCCAAGGCATGTGCATGACCAGTGTTCAATGTTGTATTGATGTAAACCAGTGTTTTTAGTTTGCTCAGTGCCTGCGAGGCAAAATCGAGATCTGGATTGGAGCCGTAAAGGTTGCCTCCGAGACATACCCCCAGACTGAGTTCTCCGCGATCGGTCGCTTCCATGCAGCCTAGCGTGTCCAACCCTGGAGTTGTTGGCAACTTGACCTGTAGTTGGGTCTGCAACGCATCGAAAATAGCGTCCTTTAGTTTAGGGGTGACACCGACGGAACCAATCCCCTGGACATTGCTATGCCCACGTACGGGAAGCAGGCCTGCATGTGGGCGTCCCACCATGGCACGCATGAGCGCTAAATTTGCGATGGCCTGGACGTTTTGAACCCCATGTTCGTGGTGGGTAATTCCCATGGTCCAACAAAAGATGACATTCTTGGCTTGGGCATACAGTTCGGCCATTTCACGAATCTCTGATTCCGAAACCCCTGACTTGCTTGTGATTTCCTCCCAGGGCACATTGCGTAACTCTTCGAGCCATTGCTCAGAACCGTCGCAATAAGTCTGCAGGAAAGCTTCGTCATAAGCCTCCTGCTCCTGAATCGATTTGGCGATCCCTGTAAGTAACGCCAGATCCCCGCCGATATGGGGCTGTACGTATAAGTCTGCAATCTGAGTTCCGAATAGCAGGCTGAAGGGGTTGCTTGGAACCTTGAAATTAACCAGGCCAACTTCAACGGCTGGATTGATTACAACTACTTTCCCCTTTTTGTTTTTAACCTGCATCAAGGTCGTCATAAGACGAGGGTGGTTACTCGGTGGGTTGCCGCCAATGACAAACACCAAATCGGCATGTTCCACATCGTCCAGAACGACTGTAGCCGTTCCACTACCGACGGCACTCGAGAGCCCCACTCCACTGGCCTGGTGACAGTAGTAGCTGCAGTTGTTGACGTTGTTGGTTCCATATAGCCTGGCAAACAACTGCAGTAAAAAACCTGCTTCATTACTGCTACGTCCACTGAAGTACCAAAACGAATCTTCTGCAGGGGTTTCTTTCAATGCGGACGAAATTCTTGATAACGCATCATCCCATGAAATCGGGCGATAGAAATCCTGTCCCTTTTCATAGAGCATTGGTAGGGTCAGCCGTCCGGCATGCTCTAATTGGTATGGAGTTTGGAGCTTGAGTTGAGAAATGGCGTGGGAAGTGAGGTGTTCGCTAGCACCGGCTTCCTGAAGGTCAGCAGCCATCGCCTGTACCGACTTCTTACACATTTCAAGTGACCGCCCAGCTTCATTTACCATGCCGCCGGCTTGCCCTCCCATACCTACAGCACAGGTTTTACATGTGTTCCTGCTGCGAAGTGCTTTCCACATACGTAGAAAGCCTCCGGATGCTCGGGATTTTTTTAAGACATAGCGGATAGCTTGCCAGCCGCCGCCGCTTTTAGGTTTCTTAATCAAGGTGTTTTGTGTCGTGCTTGAATGGAGAAAGAAAAGGGTTAGTCCAGTGCGACAGTGACCGTTTTGGTTTCAAGGTAGTTTTTAAGTCCTTCTTCACCAAGTTCTCGGCCGATGCCAGACATTTTGAAGCCACCAAACGGAGCTGCTGCATCAAACACATCGTAGCAATTCACCCATACCGTGCCTGCTCTTACTCGGTCAGCCAGAAGGTGGGCTTTACCGATGTCACGAGACCAGACAGCGGCGGCAAGTCCGTAAAACGTATTGTTTGCCCGTTTAATCAAATCTTCCGTGTCCTTAAATGTCAGGATCGACATCACGGGTCCGAATATCTCATCCGTGGCGATTTGCATTTGATCCGTGACACCATCGAACAACGTGGGTTCGATGAAAAAGCCTTCCTTACCATGCCGTGCGCCCCCGGTCAGGCATTGAGCCCCTTCATTTTTTCCAATTTCGATGTACTTCAGAATTTTGTCAAATTGTGCCTGGTCGACTTGCGGTCCCTGTTGAGTCGCTTTGTCGAAGGGATCGCCTACGACACGTGATTGATTCATAGCAACTAGTTTCGCTACGAATTCATCGTGTATGTCTTCCTGAACGAACAGCCGACTTCCGGCACAGCAGCATTGGCCCTGATTGAAATACAGGCCAAAGTGAGAACCTGCAGCCGCAGCATCCAGATCTGCATCATTGAAAACTACATTGGGGCTTTTGCCGCCCAGTTCGAAGGTGAGCCGCTTGAGAGTCTGTGACGCGTCTGCCATGATTGTCTGCGCCGTTTTGTACTCTCCGGTGAAGGCAACTTTATCGATTCCCGGGTGTTTTACGATTGCGGCTCCGGCTGTTGGACCAAATCCGGGAACTACGTTGATGACTCCATCGGGAATCCCGGCTTTTTGAGCCAGGCGAGCCATCCGGAGGCAAGTAAGCGGCGTTTGTTCGGCAGGTTTCATGACAATCGTGCAACCTGCTGCCAACGCGGGACCCCATTTCCATGCCACCATTAGCATTGGGAAGTTCCAAGGGATAATTTGTCCTACCACTCCGACGGGCTCTTTTTTAGTGTAGGTAAAATAATTGCCGCGTACTGGAATTGTCTGACCATGGATTTTGTCGGCATACCCGGCATAGTATCTGAGACAGTCAATAGTAAGCGGCAGATCCGCCGCCAGAGAATCACTGATAGGTTTACCGTTATCCAGAGTTTCGAGTGCTGCTAATTCCTCCATCTCGGCTTCAATCAGGTCGGCCAGCCGATACATGATCTCGCCACGTTCACGAGCATCCATTTGACGCCAGGGGCCTTCGTCAAATGCTTTGCGAGCGGCTGCCACGGCTTTATTCACATCGGCCTCGTCTCCTTTAGCTACCTGAGCAATAACTTCACCGGTGGCTGGGTGAATCGTTTCAAAGGTCTCGCCGCCTTCTGCTGGGATCCATTCTCCTCCTATAAAGCACTGTGTTTGTCGAATATTGGGACGATTTACAATTTCAGCCGTGGCCATGATGGTTCTCCGAGAGGTTCAAGAGCAATGAATTCTACTATGTGATTTTAACGCTTTGGTGAGCCATGTGACAAATCGGAAGTCAGCTCGGTTTAGCTTAACACGATGCAGGGGGAGAAGTTGATTTTATGGTGGCTACACGATGCAGAACTACCTATCTATACTTAAAGGTTTGAAATCCAACTTGTTCTCTCCGTCTTAACGACTGCAGGAATCAAATGAAAGCAATTGCCGTAAAACCCGGTACGCCGAATAGTGTTCACATGACTGAGTTACCTAAACCGACGCTGGCAGACGTCCAGGACGGTACGGGCGTACTTGTTCGTGTACTCAAGGTAGGTGTTGATGCTACCGATCGTGAAATCAATGATGCACTCTATGGCAACGCTCCGGACGGCTACGACTTCCTGACCATCGGTCATGAAGTGTTTGGCGTTGTGGAGGAAACAGGCGAAAACGTACGGGCGGTGAAACCTGGTGACTTTGTGACGGCAACTGTACGCCGACCTGGTGGTTCGATCTACGATCAGATCGGTACGTACGATATGACCAGTGAAGAAGTCTACTATGAACGTGGCATCAACCTACGTCATGGGTTTATGACCGAGTATTTTGTGGATGCTGAGGAATACATCGTTAAAGTGCCACAGGGCTTAAAACACCTGCACGTTTTAATGGAACCGATGAGTTGTGCCGCCAAGGCAATTCAGCAGGCCTTCGAAGCTCAACAGCGAATGAAAGTATGGCGACCTCAACGAGCCTTTGTGCTTGGTGCCGGGCAGATCGGATTGTTGAGTACACTCGTACTGAAAAACCGAGGCTTGGATGTCTATACTTTGGCTCGGTCAGCTAAAGGTACGCTGAACTCAGAAATCGTGGAAGGACTTGAAGCCACGTACGTATCAACTCGTGAAACTCCGATCGAACAACTAGTTGAACAGGTCGGTAAGGCGGATCTTATCGTCGATGCCACCGGACATAGTGGTGTTGCATTTGACGCGATGAATCACCTGGGGCATAACGGTGTCCTGGTCTGGACCAGCATTACCGGTGGGGATCGGGCTGTGGAAATCTCCTCCGATAAAATCAATATCGAATGGGTTCTCGGAAATAAACTGCTGGTCGGAAGCGTTAACGCGAATAAAACACATTTCGAATCAGGGATTCGTGATCTGGCTTTGGGGGAAGTTATGTATCCAGGCGTACTGGAGAGGATCCTGACCAATCCAATTGACGGATTTGAGAATTACCAAGAGCTAATGCGATTGCTTGTGGAAGAACCAACGGCCTTGAAGGTGTACATGAACGTCAGCGAATAATTAGCTGATGATTTCGTTGACAACCTTCCCATGGACATCGGTGAGCCTGAAGTCGCGACCCTGATAACGATACGTTAATTGTTCGTGATGGATTCCAAGCATGTGCAGGATGGTTGCCTGCAAGTCGTGTACGTGGACATGGCCTTCAGCCACGTTGTAACTGAAGTCGTCGGTCGCACCATGCGTGTAACCTGCTTTGACACCGCCTCCTGCCATCCAGTAGGTAAAACAGCGTGGGTGGTGGTCGCGTCCCGCACTGGGAGTGTTCCAGTTACCTTGGCCTGCAACTCCGCGGCCGAATTCTCCCCCCCAAACGACCAGCGTGTCTTCTAATAATCCGCGGCGTTTAAGGTCAATAATTAAAGCAGCCGTAGCTTGGTCAGTGTCTCTACAGCGGGCCACACACCAGGTACTCAAACGGCTATGGTGATCCCAGTCCGGATGGAATAGTTGAGTGAATCGAACTCCCCGTTCGGCCAGTCGCCGAGCCAGAATGCAATTGGCCGCATAGCTTCCCGGACGACGGGAATCCGGTCCATAGAGGTTGAAAACTTCTTCAGGTTCATCCGACAAATCAGTAAGTTCAGGAACGCTGGCCTGCATGCGATAGGCCATTTCAAATTGCTTTGTACGGGCTTCAATTTCGGGGTCACCACTTTGGCGCGATTTGATACTATTTAGTTTGCCAATTCCATCAATTAGTTTACGACGCATTTCGCGTGGTAAACCATCGGGGTCTTCAAGGTACAGTACGGGTTCACTGGCGTTACGGAACTTGACACCCTGATAACGTGAAGGCAGGAAGCCGTTGCCCCAGTAGTAGTTATAAAGCGGTTGGTCGCTGGGACGTTGCATTTTAGAAACTAAGACAACGTAATCTGGTAAGTCACGATTAGGTGACCCGAGGCCGTAACTTGCCCAGGCTCCAAGGCTGGGACGCCCTGGGATCTGGCTGCCTGTCATCATGAAGGTCATTGCTGGTGCGTGGTTTATGTATTCGCTGTGCATTGACTTGATGAAACATAAGTCGTCTGCAACTGCACCGATGTGAGGAAGCCATTCGCTTACCGTAGCGCCGCTCTCGCCCCATTGACGGAATTTAGCGTGTGACGGCATGACTAATTGCGCCTTGCCGGCTGTCATGGTCGTCAATCGTTGTCCCTGTCGGATTTCATCCGGTAAGTCTTTACCAGCCCATTTTTGCATGTCTGGCTTGTGGTCATATAACTCAATCTGTGAGGGGCCGCCGGATTGAGTTAAATAGATGACTCTTTTGGCTTTCACTTCGTGGTGCGGTAGGCCTATGAGCCCGCCCGTTTCGTTACGAGCAGGAGCCTGCGCATTTACGTTGTCGTTTAGTAGTCCACCGGCCGACATCGCTCCGAGGCTAAGGCCCGTGCAATGCCCTAGAAAGTAACGTCTGGTTATGGATAATGGGTCGGTCATTTTTCTATTCCCGCGTGATGGTTTCATCGAGGTTCATAACCATCGAGGTGATACTACTTAATGCTGCCAGTGAAGTGGCGTTCTGCTCACCAGTTGTCGTGCCCCATTTCGCAAATGTTGGTATGGACTCAGGTTGCCCATGTCGTAGGTAGCGTCGAGCCTGTTCCGGATTGGAACGGTAGAATACTTCCAAAGCATCGAGTTGCATAAGGATTACGCCCAATTCTGCTTTGTTGGGACGCCGACTGAGCAAGTGCTCGTAAATGTAGTTGATTTGCTCAGGTCTTGTGGTAAACGCAGTCGCGGCATTCTGAGCGAGCACTCGGGAAGACTCAAGATAAGTGAGGTCATTCATCAAGGTTAAAGCGTGCAGAGGGGTATTCGTGATCGGGGTTGTAACCTGACAAACCCGTCGTTTGGCATTGTCAAACAGGAATGCAGGAGCAGCACTTCTGCGCCAGAATGTATACACAGTTCGTCTGAATTGAGCGTCCCCCTGGCTGGGTTTGTACTTAAAACGGCCCATAGTGATGTCAGCCCAGACACCAGACGGTTGATAAGGTCTCACCGGAGGACCACCAACGGTGGTGTCCAACAATTGACTTGCCTGTAAGACAGAATCGCGGATCATCCATGCGGGCATGCGAAATCGCTCCGCTCGGGCGAGCAATCTATTTTCCGGGTCTGTTTCCAGAAGCTTGCGAGGGTCGTCGCCTAAGTTAGAAGATTGCCGATAGGTGGCACTCTGGACGATCTGTCGGATAAGTGATTTAAGATTCCAGTCGTTTTCGATAAGCTCGACTGCCAGCCAGTCCAACAGCTCCGGGTGGGTGGGTAACTCACCTTGGATGCCGAAGTCCTCTGCTGTTCGTACCAACCCTTTACCTATGATGAGACGCCAGACGTGATTGACCGTCACCCGGGCTGTAAGTGGATTGTCACGGTCGACCAGCCATTTTGCCAATCCTAAACGGTTGTTTGGTACACCTTCCGGCAACGCACCTAAAACGGGAGGTACGCCGGAATTCACTTCGTCGCCTTTGGCATCCCAAACTCCACGCAGGAGAATATGGCTAGTCCGGGGTTCCGGACGTTCTGCCAAAACCATGACCCGTTTGTCTCCAGCAGCGCTCTTGAATTCACTGAGCTGTCCCTGAGCCTCATTCAATGGAATCTTAACTCGTTGGTAAGCAATGTCGTCGATCAGGAATTGTTGTAAGAGTTCCGCTCGCAACCCATTCTCGATGTCGGCAACGGATTGAGGAGCCGCGTTGGCCAGTTTTTGTAGAGGCGCGGGATTGAGGGAGCGAACAGCAGTTCCTACTTGGTCAGTCAAAGAGATTCTAAAAGCGCCCAGATTATGAGCTCCCTGGAGTGAACGTTGTTGTAACTCCAGATATAGAGACTCTTCTGGTGCCAGTACGAGCGGGGTTTCTAAAGCGAGTATGGCTGTGCGTGCCGTCTTGATATCCGAGTCAAAGGAAGCCCAGCCATTTCTAGGATCATCATCGAGAATGTGAGCCACTAGCCCGTATCCGTTGTATTTTCCACGATCAGCCTGATGGTCGGCAATGGCTTGAGCGAACTTGATGTCTCGTACAGTGGAGGTTGCTGTGGAAACAACACGTAACTTGACATCAGTCAAGATGAAGTGCCCGGAGTCACTGTGGGAATAGGCACCGTTGGTATGGTCATCAGTTGGCGGTACTTCGATCCTCACACCTGTTATGCGGTTGAGATTGGGTCGGCCAGTCAGTTGGTAGTCTTCATGGTGGGGATTCTTGTCATCGGCTAGGATTAGCCCGTCGTCATTCGACGTTAATCTTGTTCCATAGGCCGTTGATAGATCGGTGGGCGTGAAAGGACGCCATGCCTGATAATCCTCGGGCAAGTCGGCAACCGTCTTTGCCAGCCAGTTTTCAAAGCGGGTATTTGCCCGAGCGTATTCTTCGCGTTCTGCTTTAAGGCGAAGCTCGACTAATGCTTGCGTGGAATCGATGTGTGGTTCGACCGTCGAAGGTTTGTAATTCAGGAATGGTTTCGCGCCTCCTCCCGCCTTGCCATCTTCTTCGATGGAATTGAAGAAACTGAACATTTGATAATACGACTGATGTGAAATCGGGTCATATTTGTGGGAATGGCACTGGCTGCATCCAAGTGTGATTCCCAGCCAAACCGTGCCGGTTGTGTTGACTCGGTCGATGACGTATTCAATTCTAGATTCCTCGGGATGACGTCCGCCTTCACCATTGGCCATGTGGTTGCGATGAAAGCAGGTGGCAAGTTGCTGTTCTGCCGTCGCATTGGGAAGTAAGTCGCCAGCGAACTGTTCGATCGTGAATTGATCGTAGGGCATATTGCTGTTAAACGCATTGATGACCCAGTCCTTCCACGGCCAGTTGTTGCGAGTGGAGTCACTTTGGTAGCCGTCGGTATCGCTATACCGAGCAGCGTCAAGCCAGAACATGGCCATGCGTTCTCCATAGTGCGGAGAATCTAGCAGTTGATCGACGTACTCCAGGTAGGCCGTGTCATCTGGGTTGGAGGGATCGTAGTGCTCCACGAACTTGTTAACAGCTGCAGGGGCAGGAGGAAGTCCCGTTATGTCTATGGCGAGTCGACGCGCTAATGTTCTGACAACCGCTTCGGGAGAAGCAGGCACGCGAGCGTCTTCCAAGCGGCTTCCTACAAAAGTGTCGATCGGATTACGCACCCAACGTTGAGTTCTTTTATTTACTTGCGGTAAGCTAGGACGTTCAATTCGGGTGAATGACCAATGTTGTTCGTAAGCAGCACCATTGGCGATCCAGTTTTTGAGAGTGACAATTTGGTCATTTGTCAGATGCTTGTCAAAATCCGCGGGTGGCATTTTGACGGACTCATCCTTGGTGACAATTCTGCGAATCAATTCACTTTCACTTACATGTCCCGGTTTGATGACCTGATAGTCGCCTCGGAGCTTGAAGGCGTCCTCGGAATTGTCCAGTTGAAGGTCTGCTTCTCGTGTGTTTTCGTCGGGGCCGTGACATTGGAAGCAATTCTCAGCCAGAATTGGCAGGACTTCTTTCCGGAAGGATACAGCGGGAGCGGCTATAAGCTCGACGGCTGATAGTAGCGTCAAAACGAGAGTTAAAGCTAAGATACGCATGGAACACTTCGGTAAGGTTAATGAAAGATTTATTTTAGCAAATTACCGATTTCCATTTAACCTGCCTTCCCGTTCTCACTCTTCCGTGCTGATTCGGCCGTACCATTCCGGGTGCCTATCATTGAATCGATGGATTTCGTGCTCATCGGGTACGCGAATAATCCGCTTGTTGCGAGTATCTTCTGGAATGACCTTGCCGTACAGGATCTCGTATTCGCGGTGGTCAGCAAAATGCTGGTCGTCTCCATTGGGTGAAATGATTTTACTGCCTCCAATAAATTGGAAGCCTCGCTCTAACCCTACTCGATTCACAGCCGCATAGAAGATTTTATTTTCGACAGCTCTGGTGTTCACGATGTACTTAGGGAATGTTTCCGCCCCGGGAGGCCAATTCGTGGGAAGTACAACCAAATCCGCTCCGTCTAACGCCATGATTCTGGAAGATTCAGGAAAACTTCCGTCATAGCAGATGTTCATACCTACTTTGATCTTTCCAAGATCATAGACTTCAAAAGGTCTGTCACCGGGAGTTGTAAAACGGTCGATTCCTAAAAACGGTAAATGAATTTTGCGATAGCTTCCAATCACTCCATCGGGACCAACTAAAACACAGGCATTGAATAGTTTATCGTTTACTTTTTCCAAAGTCCCATAGACGACATAGCTTTTCGTTTCGGCACAAACTCTGGTCATGAATTCAGTGCTGGCTCCGGGAATGCTTTCTCCCCATGGCATCGCTTCCTCTAGCGAACTAAAGCAATAGCCAGTCACAGCGCACTCCGGGAAAATCGTCAACTCGGCTCCGTTGGAAGTTGTTTCACGGATTGCCTGTTCCATGTTTTCCAGATTCAATTCCGGCTCCATGATTTTGATGTCCATTTGAACACCAGCAATTTGCATGCTTGTTGCTTCACTCATGAAAAGTTCCTTTGTTGCCTGTGTTGTAAATTCCGTTGGTTGAGCAGTAGGTTGAATTTGCTTGAGGTGTTAATTGGTGACCAGAGGAGGGCGGCGGAGGTGATATTCGGTTTCTTCCTGGAAGGCTCTGGCTGCATTTAAGATTGTCACTTCGTCATACAAGCGACCGACAAACTGGATGCTCTGAGGTTCGTAGGTCTCACCGTTATCACCCTTTTCGATAAACCCGCTGGGCATAGCGATCGATGGATGTCCGGTCATGTTGGTAATCAGTAATTCATCGCCACCGGAAGATACGAAGAAGTCAATTTTGTTCATCAGGATACGCATCTCTTCCTGAAGTCGTCGTCTAATTCGCAATGCCCGCAAGTATTCCACTGCCGGCACGTATTCTCCGCGACGGAAAATGGCTGGCCAGGAATTGAGTCCCTCTTCGACTCCTGCTCTTGTTAGTGGATCAAACTGAGAGGCAGCTTCACTAAACAGGATGGTCGTCAGAGGCCAGGTGGGTACCGACTTAGGCAATTCAATTGGCACCAGCTTTGCACCTCGATCTTTGAGGATTTGAAGTTCTTCACGTTCATCGACAGTTTGTTGGCCTTCGATGTATCCGACTTTGAGACTCTTCATACTTACCATTTGAGGCCAGTCAAAAGGTTTATCTGCGACCGAGGGGTCATCGCCACCTTTGCCCTGGATCGCCTGGAAGACAAAACCACAATCATCCGCACTGCGGCAAATGGGACCTAGTTTATCCATGCTCCAGCTCAGTGCCATACAGCCGTCTCTGGAGACCCGCCCGAATGTCGGTCGCAATCCTGTAACGCCACATCTTATCGATGGAGAGACGATGCTTCCCAGTGTTTCACTGCCGATAGAGAATCCGACACATCCAGCGGCTGTCGCACTTGCTGAACCGGCACTTGAGCCACTAGCGCCCTGTTCCACATTCCAGGGGTTCATGGTGGGGCCGCCATACCAGCGGTCACCCATTGCTAAGGCTCCTAGCGACAACTTTGCTACTAAGATGGCATCGTGAGCGTCAAGCTTTTCAAGAACATAAGCTTTGTGATCAATGACTCGGTCTTTAAACTGCGGAGCTCCCCATGTTGTCGGATAGCCAGGGTAGGCCATGAGATCCTTGGCTCCGTAGGGAATTCCAGTCAAAGGATTGAATGCTCGTTGACGATGGCTCTTGGGGGCATCCAATAACTTCGCTTTTTCCATCGCGGCTTCTTCGGTGAAGTTGACGACAAATTTAAGCAGAGGGTTAAATTGTTTGAGGCGTTTAAGATAGACTTCCGTGAGATAGGTTGCAGAGATTTCTCTGCGTGTTAGTAGGTCATGCTGCTTTCGTAATGGCAGGAAGGCCAGATCTTCGTCATTGTCGGGACGTTCTTGAGGCTGGTAGTTGGATTGGTCTTCACCAGTGGTTTCCCGTGCCTCGGTCTCCTGTTCCCCTGGCAGCAAGTGCATCTTAAGAGCTGGCCATGTGTCATAGCCGACGTCATAAGATCGCAAAGCTTCTAAATCTCGCAACGTGCGGGTGAGCCCCGTTGCTGTCTCCTTGCGTTGCTCATCGGTCAATTCAATCCCGGACACCCATTCTGCCTGCTTTACCATCTCGACCGTCACTTCAGTCGCTGATGCTGCCTGAACGGTTAACGCACGGTGGAATGCCGCTGTCCCAATCCCTGTTGCACTTAACCACCCCATAAGTTGGCGGCGACTAAGTGTGTTTCCGGAGTTTTCAGAATTCGTAGCAGCCATAGTCTTTCGTTTCGAAAACGGATGAGTTTTCCGGTATAACCGTCACAATCGCAACTGAATTGAACTGGGAGTCCATTAGTTACTACGACTGTTGAAGGTCTGCTTGTCCAACCTAAAAACCGAGTTGATAATCAAGGGGATTATCTTTCTTGTTCCTCGGACATGCTTGAGGAACATCACGGCCCATTTCAAGATTTTATCATGACCAGACAGTCTTCTGCCAATCACTCAGCCCAGGATTCTCGCGTCCATGTATGGGCTCATCATCTCGGAAAAGTTGCCGGTCCAATCGTCTTTGCAGCGATTGGAATCTTGGCGATCGCTATTTGGCTTTCCGTGGATTGGTATTCTTCCGCCTTGTCGGATGAAATTAATCCCGTATACGTAGGCAAAAATAAATGCGTTTCTTGTCATCAGGAGGAAGCTGATAAGTGGACCGGTTCCCATCATGATCTGGCGATGCAGGTTCCTACAGAGAAATCGGTCTTAGGTGATTTTGATAATGCCACACTCGAGCATCACGGCATTACCTCTACGATGTTTCGTCGAGGAGAGAAATTCATAGTCAATACCGAAGGGGAAGATGGTGAGATGCATGATTTCGAAATTAAATTCGTCTTTGGTGTCGACCCGTTGCAGCAGTATTTAGTTGAGTTTGACCGTCTCGCTGACCAACCGGATGAAGAAATCGCGCGTCTGCAGGTTCTACGCGTCTCATGGGATACCACAAATCAACGTTGGTTCCATTTAGATCCCCCGGATGTCCATGAAAAACTTGCTCCCGATGACGATCTGCACTGGACAGGAATCGCTCAACGCTGGAATAACATGTGTGCGGATTGTCATAGCACCAATCTGCAAAAGAACTTTGATCCAAATACAAATAGCTACCACACGACGTTTAGTGAAATTAACGTAAGCTGTGAAACATGCCATGGCCCAGGAAGCGTTCATGTCGAATTGGCGGAGGCGAAATCACTCTTCTGGGACCGTAAACATGGGTATGGCCTACCTAAACTGAAAGGCAAAGATGCCAAATCGGTGGAACGCCAAATTCAGTCCTGTGCTCCCTGTCATTCCAGACGTCGAATTGTTCATCCAGATTTTTCTGGCGGAGACAGTTTTCATGATCATTTTGCTAGCGAACCGTTGCGGCCAGAAACCTATCACAAAGATGGACAGATCATGGATGAAGTGTATGTCTTTGGTTCTTTCATTCAAAGCAAGATGTACCACAAAGGCATCAAATGTTCTGACTGTCATGATCCCCATAGCGTTCGAGTTAAATATGATGACAATCGGCTCTGTACTTCCTGTCATCAGCATCCGCAAAAAAAATACGATACTCCCGCACACCATCATCACAAACCGGGTAGTAAAGGGGCATCCTGTGTGGAATGCCATATGCCAGAGACGACCTACATGGCAGTGGACCCTCGACGCGACCATTCTCTCCGAGTTCCTAGGCCTGATTTAAGTCTTAAAATTGGTACGCCCAATGCTTGCGTTAAGTGTCACCTCGAAGACGATATTACACCGTCTGCAAAACTAGCGGACGGGCGAAAAGAGGAATTGCATATTAAGCAATATATCGACTGGATTCGCTTAGCTTACGACGGTGAAGAAGATGTCAGCGAGCAACTGGAGACGGTCAATCGCTGGGCTCATGAAGCGGTTCTTGAGTGGTATCCGGATTCCAAGCACCGAGGTACTCACTTTGGCGAAGCTCTGCATTCAGCTTGGTCGCTAAACGAACAATCCAATGATGACATTATTGAATTGTTTGATGATCCTGACAGTCCTGCAATTGCCAAAGCCTCCGCATTGATTTGGTTAGACCCCAGTCGTAGCTCTGATGCACTTGATGTCATTCTCGCATCACTAAACAACCCGAATGAACCCCAGTTGCGAGTGGCTGCGATTTTGGCTCTTCAAGGCTATCGCGACGTAAATACAAATCAAAGTCCCTTCAAAACCCTGCGCAATAAAGTGATGCCATTATTAGATGATCCAGTGAGATCGGTTCGCACGGCTGCTGCTCAAGTCGTCTCCGAAGTACCTCAACAGCTGTGGGCTTCCGAAAATCGAAATTCCTTCACCAAGGCCCTGAAGGAACTAGAGCTGGGGTTGTTGGTTAATAACGACCGAGCAGCCACTCACCTTACACTGGGAAGTATTTATGAAAATCTGGGTAGACCGGAACAGGCTGAAACCGCATATCGCTTGGCAATTCAGGTCGAGCCAAATGCGACCGGTCCACGCGCCAATCTTGCCGAATTGTATACGCGTTTAGCGGAGAATTTGGGACGGCAGTACCAACAGGCACCGCAGCAGGCTCCGCCAAATACTCAGCAATTGATTCAGGGGTACATGATTCAGGCTGAGCAACTGCGTAAAGCAGAATTAACCAATTTTGAACGTGATGCCAGCTATGCTCCTAACAATGCAGCGGTTCAATATCGATATGGATTGGCGTTGTATCGAGATGGCCAAAGCGAAGCTTCCGTTAAAATTCTCAGACGTGTTCATGAGTTGGAGCCTCGAACCCCGATTTATATGATTGCCCTGAGTCGACTATTACAATCGTTGGAAGACTACGAGGAAGCACTCGGAATTGCAGAAAAACTGGTGGAAATTGAACCACAGCATCAAGGGCTCGTAGAAGAACTTAGGAACCAAATTCAGGCCAACCCATCCCCAACGCCGAACGAAGGATAATCTGCATGTCAATTAACATCGCAATCGTACCGGTGGCTGGACTTGGCACAAGCGTGCTTCCACTTACTAAAAGCCAACCCAAAGAAATGCTGGCGCTCGGACGTAAACCGGTGGTGCAATACGTGGTGGAAGAGCTTGCCTCCAATGGTATTGAGCGAATCCTGTTTATTACTTCTCAGGGTAAGTCATCCATCGCAGCTCACTTTGATATTGATGAAAATCTAATTCAGTATTTACGTGAAACCGGACGAGAAACGAATCTCGCTGAATTAAATTACGAACGCCAAAACATCGAATACTTCTACACGCGACAACGCAGGCAATTGGGACTGGGGCATGCCGTCTTATGTGCTCAACCTCTGGTTGGTAAAGAACCGGCTGTGGTCGCTCTGGGAGATTCGATTATCGGCCGGCGAGCCTCCAGTAATATCGTTTCCCGAATGGTTGAAGCATATGAAACGGAGAAGGCTGATGTTGTTATAGCATTGGAGGCGGTAGACACTGACGACGTTGACCAGTATGGAATCGTGGATGTGAGCGAAGACCGTCAGGGGCTGTTACGGATTCGGGGAGCCATTGAAAAACCTTTTGCCGCCGATGCCCCAAGTAATCTTTCAATTGCCGCACGGTATGTGTTCAGTCCGGCAATCTATCAGGCGCTTCATGAAATTGAAGCTGATCGCCAAGGAATCCTCCAGCTAACCGATGCCATTGACTATTTGATTCAACAGGATGCTAAAGTCATCGGTATTCAGCTAGATCCAGGTGTAAAACGATATGATATCGGCAATTTCCAAAGTTACTTCAAGACGTTTTTGGAATTTACGTTGAGCGATCCTGAATTCGGAGTATCAATGCAGTCTTTTGTGCAGAATTATCTAGAACAGTTGGATCAGCAGGCTGACCAGGTAGAGCAGGGGTAATCGATGGAGATAATTCGACGTCGCGCCTATGCTCGTGCCGGATTGATAGGGAATCCATCCGATGGTTACCACGGTAAAACCATCGCCGTGCTGGTGCGTCAGTTTTTTGCGGAAGTCGTACTTTATGAATGGGAAGACCTTGAAATTGTTCCCAGTCAGGATGATCAATCCCGGTTTCACTCCATTCAAGCTTTAGCAACAGATGTTCAGTTGCATGGCTATTACGGCGGTATTCGCCTAGTCAAAGCGACGATTAAAAAGTTTCTCGAGTATTGTCAGGGGCGACATGAGTTACACGACCGAAATTTCTCTATTCGCTACGAAAGTAATATTCCCCGAGCGGTCGGTATGGCTGGATCGAGTGGAATTATCGTGGCAACGCTTCGAGCGTTGATGGACTTCTATCAAATCGAAATTCCACTACGGGTGCAGCCGTCCTTGGTGCTCAGTGTCGAGCGTGAAGAGTTGGGAATACAAGGGGGGCTTCAGGATCGAGTCGTGCAGTGCTACGGTCAACCGGTCTATATGGACTTCTCTGAAGAGGCAATGAGTGAGGAACACGGACTACTGTGTGGAACCTACGAGACCCTCGATCCGGCTAAGTTACCACAACTGTACCTAGCTTTTGACCAGTCGGTTGGAGAGCCAACAGAAGTGTTTCACAACAATATTCGTGGGCGATTTAACCAAGGAGAGGCCAGCGTGGTTGCGGCAATGCAAAAGTTTGCTGCACTAACCGTAGAAGCCCGAACGGCTATTGCCGAGGGTGAGCATCAACGGCTCGCCACACTGATCGACGAGAATTTTGATACGCGGCAATCCATTTGTCAGTTGCCAACCGGACAGGTGCGGATGGTCGAACTTGCCAGAGCTGCTGGTGCGAGTGCAAAATTCGCTGGTTCCGGAGGAGCCATTGTTGGGACTTACACCGATGCATCCATGCTGGCCGAGTTGGAAGCCACACTATCCCCAGCGGGTTGCCAAGTATTGAAACTTAGCTAACCGCTGTTCGGGTTTAGCCTATTCGATGACAATGGGCCCTTCTTTACGGCTGCGATCATAGAGCTCTTTCCAGCGGGCACTGCCGTCGTTAGGAAGTAATTTACTGTCGACTCCCTTTTCAAAATACGGCATGTTGCCAGGGGATCGAGCCGGATTGAGCATGAAGTTGACTGTGCCGTTGTTTGCAGTATACATGCGGCGGCCATCGGTATAGGTAGTTTCAATCATTCGTGGAGGGTCGGGCCGCTCAGTTGGTTTGTCAACACGATAGCGATTGACAATGCTCCAATCTAAATCCACTCCTAGTCCCGGTTTGTCGGGAATAGCTGCGAATCCCTCTCGCACGCGAATCGGTTCCTTGAGCATGTCATGAACGTATAATTGATGGCAGTTGACCGCCGGCCAAGTTGCTGCAGAACAAACAGCACCAAAATGTAGGCTGAAGGCTGCTGTCAATCCTGCTCCGACTAGCTGTAACCAAAAACGCATGTCCATGGTTTCAGCCACATGGGCCTGACGCATGAGACGCGTGGCTCCACCGCCGATCACAAACCCATCGCAGACATCGTGTTTCACAACGTCTTTAGGAGTTGGAGTGCCATAGTGAAGAGAGACTCCCGCACGAACGGCCGCCGTAATTGCAGCGTTCCCCTGAATGTCTCGTTGTGGAATTGGTGATTCGTATATGTCGACCTGTGGGAATTGGTCCATCCACTTCAAAATCGGTATTCCCTGTTCGGCCGTCAGTAACGTTTCGTTGAAATCCATATCGATTTTGAAGTCTTCCGGCATGGCCTTGGCGCAGGTTTCGGTTTGATCCCAGAGGTCAAACCAAGGGCGGCCTTTGGTTTTGTAGGCTTTGTACCCCAGTCGTAAGGCTTCCTGACATTCGCTCAGCATGTCCTCAGTGGGCATGTCGATATTCCACCAACTCAGCGGAGTTGTGTCGTACACTTGGTTTCCCAGCAGCCGATAGGCAGGTACGTTACCTGCTTTTCCTACGGCATCAAACAGAGCCATCTGTAAGCCTGCTCCGAGTTCATCATTCCACATTAAATCGGCAGCGTTGCTACCCAAAGCACTGTGAACGGCTTCATCTGAGGTAACACCCCAACTGTAATAAAGTAGGCCTTCCCCAATGCCGATGGCTCCGCCCGATAGTTCGACCGTGACAATTTCGCAGTAACGCCAATGGGGGATTTCCCGGTCCATCGCTCGTTGCGGAGCAGGGCGGAACGGAAGCTTGACCGTTTGTCGTTGAATGTCAACGATTCGTAATTCACTTGGTCGTTTACCAATTCGACTCGCATAGGTGACTTGATTGTAGACTTCCGGTAATCCGGTTGCGGCGAGGGCAGCAAAACCGGTTTTCATAAATCTTCGACGTTGCATGGGATTAACTTTCAGGGAGAGAAGTGTAGGTAGATGGTTTATTCTTCGTTGACGGCTGGAGAACTGAGGGTGCCAATTTCGCTGATCGAAGCGTGAAGAGTATCTCCCGCTTTAATAAACGTGCCTGTCGTTTTTCCAACACCGTCGGGTGTTCCGGTGGAAATGATGTCACCTGGTTCGAGAGTAACGGATTGAGAAATAAATTCGATCACGGCCGCCACAGGGAAAACCTGTAGGGCGGTCGTGCTGTCCTGTCTCAATTCGTCGTTTAGTGAAAGTTTCAATTCCAGAGCTTGTGGGTCTGGAATGCTTGTGGGCGTGGCAATGCAAGGCCCACAGGGACAGAAGCTATCATGCCACTTGCCGTGCATCCAATCGAAAAAAGCATCACGTGACCGTTCCTTTCGATTGGGAAATGGATGGTAGGCTCGGTCCGAAATGTCATTGACGACAGTATAGCCGGCAACATAATCGAGCGCCTCGGCTTCTGAGATGTGTTTGCCGCGTTTGCCAATCACAATCGCCAACTCTAGCTCCCAATCCACTTCCTTGGGATTTACCTTAGGGATCTGGATTGGTTGTCCCGGATTAGTGAGGGTTGTGGTAGGTGGCTTCATGAAGACATAAGGAAATGTCTCCGCGCGTTCGATAGCCTGCTCCCCACCTTCCTGAACGTGAGCAGAATAATTTCCGGCTAATAGGAAGAGTTTGTTGGGGCGTGCGATAGGGACAAGCAACTGAATCGTATCGCAACAGGTTTTTAAGGTGTCATTGATTTCAGACTCGGCAAGCCACGACGCTACAGATTCAGCGTCGCTGGCATTCGATCCACACGGGGGTAGATAGGTCAGGATGCAGGAAGTGTCAGAGAAATCAATGGCTGTGCCGTTGGCCTCATTGTACGCCTCGGCCGCGGCAGCAAGTTCTACAACATAGGAATCAAAATAGAATCCTAGTTTAATCTGGTTGTCCTGTTCATAACGACTGATTCTCACGCTGCGTACTCCTGAGGATGAAGGATGAGTTTATTTGATTTCGAGACGTCGGCCATCAAGCGAAGCCTGAAGGATCGTATCGACGATTTGGACCGTGGCGAGCATGGAATCCGTTGTGTTTCGGCATGCCTCGACATCGCCGCGTATCATTGCGAACCAGTCCTGAAGTAAGGCCACCCCAGGACCACCTCCGTAACCGGGAGTGGAGTCCGCGGGTGCATCATATGTTTCTTCCATGGCATACCACTGAGGTTGTGGGCCGTGAATTTCTAGTGAACCTCCGGTGTTAGGTTTACTAGGGTCCCAATGAACCCAGCGTTGGCTTCCACGTAAAGTCCATTGCACTTCACCGGCCCATCGAGGAATCCAGTAGCCACCGATCAGAGTGGCGATGGCCCCACTTTCCAAGTCCAGAATGGCTGTGCCACCATCTTCGACTGCAACTTCGGTTGTAGTGAAATTGCCAATGCGGCTTGTTACACCGGTAACCGCTTGCTCGGTGATGTATTGGAGGAGGTCAATGTGATGGCAACTGAGCCAACTGAAAAAACCTGCATAACTCTCGTTGACGTCAAATAGGTAATGAGCCGGTCCTCTGCGATTGACATCGCTGGTTACATAAACCGATTCGATGCTAATGAGCTTTCCAAATCGATCTTCTTCAATCATTCGTTTTAGACGGTTGGCACAGTCGTCATATCGCCACATGTATCCGGTCTGGAATGCGACTCCAGCATCGTCGACGGCCTGTTTGATTCTCCGCGCATCTGCTGAGCGACCAGCAACTGGCTTTTCAGCCAGAATGTGTTTCCCTGCTCGGGCAAGTTCTTCAATCACAGCCGGCGAATGGCGGTTGCTGACAGCAACCATGGCAGCGTCAAACTGCTCATGAGCTAACAGAGCTTCGACCGTTTCGTAACGAGGGAGGCCTGAATATTGCTCTTCTAGGCTGGTGATGCTGCCGTCAAAGTGCGGAACCAGGGCCGTTAGCTCAGCGTCCTCGCGGACGTTGGCCAGTAAATCTCGCCAACCTGCTCCATGCGGATTGTCGACCCCGATAAACGCAATCTTAATTTTGTTGGTCATGATGAATACGGATTGAAGGGACTGGGCTTATTTGGCAATGTCATAAACCATCAGGGTACCCTGATCGCGTAGGTATAATTTCTTTCCCGCAATGACAGGGTGAGGCCAGCTTTGACCGTTGACTTCATCGGTGCGGAATTTTCCTTTGAGTTTATATCCGGTTGGAGTGGCTTCAATGAGAGCCATGTCGCCGCTCTGATAACGGAAGTATAGATGGCCGTCGGCGTAAAGGATGGCAGCACTCCCTGAACCAACTCCACGCTCAGGTCCCCAGGCATATTCACCGGTCATCATGTTGAGGCAAACGGGAAAACCCTGATTGTGACCATGGCCGCAATAAATGTAATCGCCAATCAAGAGCATGCCGCCATGATGGTTTTGGAGCTTCTTGGCTTCCAAAAAGTATTTTTCTTCGACTTGGAATTGTCCGTTGCGATCATGGATTTGAATCAGAGCGGCGCCTGTTCCGTAGCCGGTGCTACAAAAGATGTAGTCACCTTTCACGATTGGGGTCGGGATATTGGCGGTCGAGTTTGCAATCCGATTGTAAAGCCATAATAGTTTGCCGCTCGCTGCATCCACTCCTAGAACGCCTCGTCCTGTCAGCTGTATGTACTGTTTGCGACCTGCGATCTCACTGATGACAATCGAGGAGTATCCTGCGCCATCCTGTCCCCTATCACCAGCGGTCGCGGGCATTTCGGCAGACCAAATTAACTCGCCGGTCACTTTATTAAGTGCTACCATGACGGCCGAGTTTCCGCCGGGAGTACAAATAAGATTGTCGCCGTCGATGATGGGAGATTCTGAGTATCCCCAACCTGACTCCATGCGTCCCTTAAAGTCGGTGGGGAAGTTGCGTTGCCACAAAATCTTTCCATCTTTGGCACTTACGCAAACTAATTCACCGGAATGAGTGAGTCCGTAAATCCGATCTCCATCCACTGTAGGTGTGCAGTTGGGGTTGGCACCGGCTCCCATGTCAGCTTCCCAGATAACGCTTCCTTGAATTGTGCTTAAGGCGATCATCTTCGTGGATCCCCCTTTTTTGCCCATCGTGTAGATTCTGCCGTCGGCCACGGCGACACTGGAGAAACCACTTCCTAAGCCACTCACCTTCCAAGCCAGTTGAGGGCCACCGTCAGCCCAACTAGATTGCAGCCCGGATTCGGCAGAAAGGCCGTCGCGAGTGGGGCCACGCCATCCCGTCCAGTTTCCTTCGGTTGCTTCTTTTTGTGCAGCAGGAGAGGGTTCACCATCGACTCCACGGAGTGCAGTGGCCGGAAGAGAAAGCATGTAAACAAGCGTCAGTGACAGGAGTAGGCGATTCATCGTTAGGGACCTGCTGAAAATGAAGACGTGTAATAATCAGCATGTCATTATAGTGAATTCGAAAGGGGCTATCGAATCACCTTGGATGCTAGTTAGCAGATTCCGGGGTCACATCCGCTACCACCGCACATGGTATCCGGATTCATAAGCCGCAATAGCTCGTCATCAGGGAGTAGTTCATGCTGAATGTCAGGCGAGAGAACGCCTTGTTCGATCAGGAAGGCTACGATGTTTTCACGTTCAGCAGGACTCATTGGTGTAAGTTAAAAGCAGTTCTTCTTTGAATAGTTTGGAGGTGACAGGGTTTGGACTTAATTAAATATAGCAGGCCATCTATATTTAACGTGAGACTTGTCCTTCTTTCTTTTTTCAACCAACTCAATGGCTGTTGTTCAGAAATTGACACCAATACACGATCCGGAAGCCGTTTTTTTACGGCTTGCGTCGTTGCCGCATTGCCTGTTTCTGGATAGTGCGATGCGATTGGAAGACCTTGGGCGTTATTCATTCGTATGTGCAGATCCGTTTAGGTATCTCGAATTAAAGCCGCGAGGGCTGGATGAGTTGAGCGAATTGGAAACTGTCTGGCGGGAGGTGACTGCAGGGCAAACACTGGAGACCCTCGAAGGCTTGCCTCCTTTTCAGGGAGGAGTCGCAGGGTTGTTCTCGTATGATTTAGGGTATAGCCTCGAGTCGATTCCTAAACCTCATTGCGATGAATTTCAAGTTCCTTCGCTCGCCGTTGGTTTCTATGATGTCGTAGTGGCTTTTGATCATCACCAAAAGGGAGCTTGGATTATTTCGCAAGGCTTGCCTGAACAAGAACCGATAGCCAGAGCGAATCGTGCTTTAGAGCGGGCCGCATTCTTTCAGCAAATTCTGTCGGCTCCGATTCCTGTTCGTGAACCTCATGATCCCGATCCTGAAATAGGCCGTGAGGCGTTGGCACCGCAGTTTGAAGTTCGCGGTAACCTGACGAGTAATTTCTCGCGAGAAGCCTATTTAGAGGCTGTCCAGAAGTGCATTGACTACATCTATGCCGGAGATGTTTTTCAGGTGAATCTGAGCCAGCGACTCCTACATCCAGCTACGGTAGATTCGGTAGAGTTGTACATGCGGTTGCGGCATCGTAATCCTGCGACTTTTGCTGGCTACTTTGCAACCGATGAGTTTGAAATTTTGAGCGCCTCTCCAGAGCGGTTTTTGCAGGTGCGGGATTCCGTGGTGGAAGCTCGGCCTATCAAAGGCACTAGAGCTCGTGTGCTTATGCCAGAGGCCGATTTGTATGCCGCCGAGGAATTGAGGCAGAGTGAGAAGGATCGGGCTGAGAATGTGATGATTGTCGACCTGCTGCGAAATGATCTATCGCCGATCTGTGAGCCGGAGAGCGTTTTTGTGAAAGATTTATGTCGACTGGAGGTCTATCAGTTTGTTCAGCATCTGGTGAGTGTGGTGGAAGGACGAATGCGACCGGATAAAACGCCATTCGATTTGATCCGGCAGGCATTCCCAGGTGGTTCTATTACGGGTGCCCCGAAGGTGCGGGCGATGGAAATCATTTCGGAATTGGAACCAACCGCTCGAGGGCCTTATTGTGGTAGTCTGGGATATGTTGGATTCGATGGGAGCATGGATTTAAGCATTCTCATTCGGACGATTACGGCCGGCAAAGGCTGGTGGCAATTTCCCGTTGGAGGTGGTATTGTTGCTCAATCAAATCCAGAACGCGAATATGTTGAAACGTGGGAAAAGGCGACAGGAATGTTGAAAGCGTTGGCTTAAATGGCTTTCAAACTGAAACCGAGTGATGATTCTATTAATTGATAACTATGACAGTTTTGTGCACAACCTAGGGCGTTATTTTCAGCGTTTAGGTCAGGCAATTCACGTCACGCGGAACGATCAAGTTACGGTGGACGAAATACGAGGCATGGCGCCGAGTGCGATTGTCATCTCGCCAGGACCCTGTACTCCAGATTCGGCGGGGATTAGTCTTGATGTGGTTAAGGAGCTAAGTCAGGAAATTCCGATATTGGGGGTCTGTTTGGGACATCAGGCGATCGGTCAGGCTTTTGGCGCCAAAGTTGTTCTCGCCAACGAACCGGTCCATGGTCGGATTAGTAAAGTTCATCATGATGGCAGCGGCCTGTTTGAAGGAGTGCCCCAGTTAATTAATGCTTGCCGCTATCATTCACTGATTATTGAGGATGCCAGCCTCCCTGAATGCCTGAAGAAGACTGCTTGGCTTGAAGATGGAACGGTCATGGGAATCGAGCATCAGAGTTTGCCAGTCTTTGGAATCCAGTTTCATCCTGAGTCCGTACTTACCAGCCATGGGTTTGATCTCTTAGCTCGATTCTTATCTCTGGCGGGATTGGATGTGACGGCCAATGTGCCGACCGTGAAAGACGAATGCTATGTGGAAGATGATCCAGCATATGAATCTCCCGATCAGCCAGTTACGTTTTAGGGTCAGGTCAAATAAAGATGATTCTTGAAGGAATTGTGACGACAAATCGTGAAGATGGGACGGCGAATGTTTCTCCCATGGGACCGGAAGTATGTGATTCAGGGGAATGGGATACGTTTGTTCTGAAGCCATATACATCGTCGCGCACATATCAGAATTTGAAACGAGAGGGACGCGGCGTCTTACACACCACCGATGACGTGATGTTGCTCGCCTGTGCGGCAATCAATGTGTGGCAGCAGGAGCCTCGATTTACGGAGGTGTCTGGTATTCAAGGACATGTGCTGGCTAACGCCTGTCAGTGGTTTGAGTTTGAGGTGACCCGACTGGATGATTCCGAGGAACGGACACGCATCGAGTGCCAAGTGCTGCAGCAAGGCCAGTTACGTGAGTTTTTTGGCTTTAATCGTGCAAAGCATGCCGTATTGGAAGCTGCGATTCTGGCAACTCGTACCAGCTTTATTCCTTCTGGAGAAATCCTCAGCCAAATGAAACACTTAAAAGTGATTGTTGAAAAGACGGCAGGAAGACAGGAAACCGCGGCATTCCAATTGCTGGAACAGTTTATTGCCGCACAACTTAGCGGATGCTGTTAAGAGAGCGGGCTGGAAGGTTTGTCGGATCGTTTTCGAGTCAAGCGATGGCTAGTCTCCGGCTGAGTTAAAAATCCCCAGTCCAGTGATTCGTCTTGTGTATATTGCTTAGAAAGAGTGAGCGCTGTCAGGGCTTTGGCCATTTCGTAGCCAAGATAGAAACTGTGAGAAGCGTCCAGATTGTGGGGGGGCATATCCTGTCCTTCCCCCTGTGCCAGACGGTCGAATAGTTTGAATGGGTCGGAGTCACTGAGATGAAGGCCGGCACTGACGAGGTGAATCCTTCCTTCTTCAGCATAGAGTCGGTAATTGGGGTCTTTGATACTGGCGGCTAGGTCGTCGAGCATCTGTTGCCCATAGACAGTGGTTTCCGGGTCTCGCAAGGTAAGCAATTGAGTTTCGAGATGCTTGGGAGGGACGCGATTCGTGATGGCATAATGCACTACACGGCGGGCGATATCGCATTCTTTGACACTTGACCGAGCCCAGTTAATTACCTGAGTTGTCAAAATACTGCGAATTCCTAGCTCCTGACAAATGCCTAACAGGATCGTGTTGACTCCGGCGCTATCGACATCGGTGAGTTCCGAGATGTTCCCGATTCCCATCATCATCTCAGCGTCTGGGTATCGTTTGCGAACTTGCATGTAGCGTTCCAGGCTCGCGGTGAACCCACAGCCGATTGGCTCAAGAATGGGATCGATCCTTAGCGGTACACCTGCAGAGGCCAGGAATTCGATGGTGTCGTCGAGTCCGCCAAGGGTAGCAAAATTATCTGGAATGACGACGACTGGAACTCCCCAGTCGACAGCAGCATCCCGATTCGAACTATTCACACTCAAAACGAGTGAGGCGCCGGCTTCAACGGCGGCAGAAATTTCCACCGGATTGAGACTGTCAATAGACACCTGAAATCCGGCTTCGACTAATCTTTTTACACAGTCTCCAACACCGTTCCACTCGCCGCCGGGGTCACATCCAATGTCGATGTAATCAGCTCCGTCTGCCTTAAGTTCCGTCGCCTGAGATAGAATTTCTTCAAAGGAAAGTCGCGGAGCGTGATTGATTTCCCCCAGAATTTCGATGTCATATGTGCCATAATCTTCTGGACGCTGGTAACCGAGTCCAAAGTGTTGTGGAATCTTCCTCATGTCGTGAGGTCCAACCTGCACGGGGACTTGAATGGACTGCTGTAGGTCTTGGAGTTGATGTTCGCAATAGCCTGGCACAATGATCAGGTCTGTTCCTTGGGGGATAGTGAGACGTTTTGCAATCCAAGCGGGAGTCATTAATGCGGCGACGGTGATTGGCATCACCGCTAGCTCGTAGGTGAACTTCAATTCGCTACTGAGTCGGTCCAGGATTTCCCGTAGACCATGCTCAGCGAGCCTGCCGGTAACGAACAGGATTTGACTTCCGGCTATGTCTGTTGGATGGGACACTCTTCACTACTTGCTTTGAGAATGGTGCTTAAGATTCCGGAGGAGTTCTTTGTTCGTGGTTAAGTCCTCCGTTGACCGACAATACCTGACCGGTAATGAAAGATGAAGAAGGGGCTACAGCATAAAGAGCGGTGTTCGCAACATCTTGAGGTGTTCCCCAGCGTTGCATTAATGCTTCGGCTTGAGCGCGTTGGTTCCAGTGTGCGGGGGCTGAATCCCCCCAAGCGGTTTGGATCCAGCCGGGTGCGAGACAATTGACGCGTACGTTGGGTGCGAGGGACCTTGCGAGGCTTCGTGAGTATGCCATGACAGCTGCCTTGGTGGGAGCAAACAGTTGTCCACTGTCTCCCGACTGTCCGGTTTCAGCTTGATCCCAGCCCATGTTCAGGATGACAGCATTGGCTGTTTTCCCAACGTCGCTTAAGGACGGACTGATTAACCGGCAGACTTCAATCGTTCCCGCGACATCCATGTCCCAGAGTTTTTTCAATTTCTCACTGAAACACAAATTGGCTTCACTGCCGGTCAGGATATCGGCGCCTGCATTGTTTACCCAAATGTTGATCGGTCCGTTGGCGAGAGCAGCGGTTGTGAATTCTTGCCTCTGTTGTGCACAGGTTAAGTCCGCCAGATAGGTTTGGCAGGTATTTCCATATTGCTTGACCAGCGATTCAGTTTGTTCGAGTGCCTGTTGGTTACTTCGCGCATGCAGAATCAGTTTGGCGCCCTGGCCAGCGAAGGTGACGGCGATTGCTCGGCCAATCCCAGTGGACGCTCCGGTCACTACGGCAATCTGATCTTTTAGCTGCATGCTTAAATCGCGGAAATTATCTTATTGTCTAATTGGTTTTTCACCCACGTCATTTCTTTGGCAATGCCGTCGGCTAGATTCGAAACCTGATGTTCTTCGGGGAGGACATTCCAGGCGTAAGTTTCGACTTCAAAATGTTTCAGGTCGGGCATGCTTTTACAAACATCAAAGCAATCCAGGATGTCGTTCTGTGAGGTCCCTAGTAGCCCGAGCGTCTGGAGGTAGACGGGTACATGGAAATGCACACTCCAAGTGTTAGTAAGTTGAGTTGGGTCTTTCACGGTGGCCAATGCAAGATCAAGGTCTTCGTGGAATTTGGTTTGCCCACTGGTGTGACGAATGCTTGTTTGGTGTAGATAGCGAGGTTCGTTAAAGCTACGCAGTTGTTCGAGCGCTGCTGCTCGATGTGCTGTGTCGATCGTTGAAAAATCTACACGGACGGCTGAGGAAACTTGGATTTTGCCGACACGAATTCCTAGTTGTTGGTATTTTCTTAAGACATCGGCCTGAGCTTCGAACATGACCGCGCTGTGGCAGATGTCGTGGCAAATTCTTAAGTAACGAGTTACGATGTTGTCATCATCAAACGGGAGCAAGCGTTCCTGAAACAGATCGATCATATCCTTGGCGACATCTAGGACGCAGCCTGGCTCGGGTTCAAGGCAAACATAGATCAGGCGACCAGTTTCTTGTTCGAGTTGATGAAGGTACTGGCAAAGTTGTAGTAATTGCTGTGACGTTTGCAGCCACTGTGGCGGCGTCATTGATCGTCGATTCCAGGCGACTGGTAGTGTGGAGATACTACCTTCCATGCCGGCCGGTAGTAACTCGTGTAACGCGTCAATGAGATTGGTCGTGTATGTGAGCCGATCTTCTTCAAACCATGTTGGCTGGTAGACCTGATGTTTCACTACCTCCGAATGAAAGTCGCCATAAGGAAAGCCATTAAGCGTGAAAGGGACCAATTCCTGTTGGTTTAGCCAGCTTCTAAATTCATTCAGAGTGGAAGGATCTTTTAAGGCAACCGCTGCAGGAGCGGCGAGCCAGAGGCCAATGCCCATAGGTTCATTAGGTGAAAACTGTTCTTTCACCTTGGCAGCATATTGCAGCAGATTTGCCTGAGTGGACTTTAGGTCCGGTCCGGCGTGAACGTTCGTGCAGTATCCAATTTGCATGGGTAGATTCTCAAACTCCGGATTCGGCAATGCGAAGAAGTTCTTTCATTTCACGAACGGCCTGCGTTAGTCCTACAAAAACAGCGCGGGCGATGATGGAATGACCGATGTTTAATTCCAACATGTCGTTGATTCGCGCAACTGGTATGACGTTTTGGTAATTCAATCCGTGGCCAGCATGAAGTGTAATGCCACTGTTGACGATTTGTTTGCCAGCCAGAGTTAATTCTTGCAGGCAGTCTTGTTGTTGAACGCCATCCGTTAGAGCGTATTGACCGGTATGGAGTTCAATGGCATCGACCTGAAGGGATTGGGCTGCTTCAATCTGTGCAGATTCTGGGTCAAGGAACAGTGAGACGCTAATTCCGGCCTCTTGCAATCGTTCTACGGTGGCCCTGATGTTGTCGAAATTTCCGACCAGATCGAGGCCTCCTTCGGTGGTGACTTCTTCACGTTTCTCGGGAACGAGTGTGACTTGATTTGGCTTGGTTTGACAAGCGATGTCTACAATGTCGGTAGCAATGCTCATCTCCAGATTGAGTTTGATATTCACGGTGTCCGCCAGAATCCGAACGTCACGATCAATAATGTGACGCCGGTCTTCTCGTAGGTGGATAGTAATACAATCCGCCCCGCCGAGTTCCGCCATAGCAGCGGCTGTGACTGGATCTGGTTCGTACGTCTTTCGAGCCTGTCGGATAGTGGCTATGTGGTCAATGTTGACGCCAAGTTCGAGCATAAATCGCCTGTTGAAATGAATTGCCTTCTATATTCCTCTATTATGATTCAAAGAATCGAGAGGGCAATCAGCCTACGAAGAATTAAGTGGCTGTTGGCGTTAGGAATAGGAAACCACGGCGCCTTGGTTGTCGGGTTTAACGATTTCCACGATGAGCTTTTGGCCGGAACCGTCTGTGCCCAAATTCCGTTTGAATTCCTTGGCAGCGTCTTTGGAGTCAAAAAAGCAGAAGAGAGTGGGGCCCCAGCTACTCTGTCCCACTCCACGTGCCCCTTGTTTTTTAAGCCAGGCTACGCGTTGGTTGAGAGCACGCCCATTGTATGGGCCTCCTTGAATGGCCTCAAAGCAACTTCCTGCAAGATGGCCGTATGATTCAACAGCGTTGGTAAACGAATTAAAATCCTTTGCAGTCAGCCCGGGTAGGAGTTGGGATTGGATGATATCGAGCAGTTGGTCGGTGACCTTCTGGGAAACAGGTGGAATGTCTGTAAAGGCTTTTGTTTCAGATTCTCCTGAAAGACCGCTCCCCTGTTCCGGACGGATTAAGGCGATTCTCCATTTCTTGGGAAATTCCATCCGGCATTCAAGCGGTGAGATCCTCTCATTTGGCAGTCGCCCGCGTTCAACAATCAGTCCACCAAATTCGAAGCCATAGGTGCCTACGGCACTGCGGGCAGCTCGGTTGACAACAATGGCGCGTTCCATGGCTGAAAAACCGGTTTGCATGGCAAAGCGTTGAAGGGCTTCGGCTGTTGACAGGCCCAGTTGTGTACCCAGCCCCAAACCGACATGTTGCGGGGGTGCATTGGTAACTTTCAACGTGCAATTGGGAAGTGAGTCGGCTTTAGTATAGGCCTTCCACATCTCCGCGAATTCAGCCAGTCTTTCAGCGAAGATCCCAGTGGTTTGAAAAGAGTCGCTGGCTTTGACTTTGACCTTAATTCGTGGCTTTTTGAGCATTAGGCCCACTCCACCGAAATTGCGGCCTTCCTGATTACCAAAGGCCAGCAATCCGAAGTGTAGGCGAGTTGGAGCGTTAACCGATACATTGCGACACAATGCGCGAGGGAATTCGGCTGTGCTTGTTTGCTCGCTCATAGATAATTGCTAACCTTTTTTCTGCATTTTAGCCCAAGTGTCACGGAGTGTTACACTGCGATTAATAACCAGTTGGTCCGCTGAACTGTCTTTGGCGTCGACGCAGAAGTAACCGAGTCTTTCAAATTGAAATCGTTCACCGGGCTGAGCGTTTTTAAGGGAAGGTTCTAATTTACAATTTGACAAGCATTCAAGTGAGTTGGCATTGAAATTGTCGAGATAAGATTGCCCGTCCTCTACATCGCTTGGATCTTGAGTTTCGAATAGGTGGTCGTAGAGACGGACTTCCGCATCCACAGCGTGTTCGGCGGATACCCAATGGATTGTCCCTCGGACCTTGCGCCCATCAGGAGCCTGTCCACCACGAGTTTCAGGGTCATATGTGCATCGCAATTCAACAATTTTCCCTTCGGCATCTTTGACAAAGTCATGACAGGTGATGAAGAAACCGTAACGTAAGCGGACTTCTCGGCCAGGACCTAGGCGGAAGAACTTTTTAGGCGGATCTTCCATGAAGTCAGTTTGTTCGATGTATAGCTCACGGGTGAATGGGATTTGTCGAGTACCGGCTGATGGGTCTTCCGGATTGTTGACCGCTTCCATCATTTCAACATGGCCTTCTGGGAAATTCTCAATGACAACTTTGAGAGGTCGTAGAACAGCCGCGCGTCGATGAGCTTCCTTATTGAGTTGTGCTCGCAACGCATCCTCAAGCCAGGCGATATCATGCGTTGAGTTTTGTTTGGTGACTCCAATACGTGCGCAAAAGCTACGGATGGCATCTGGAGTATAACCGCGACGACGCAGACCGGAGATCGTTGGCATCCGCGGGTCGTCCCATCCTGAGACGTGATTGTTTTCGACCAGTTCGAGCAGACGGCGTTTGCTCATGACGGTATGAGTGATATTAAGCCGAGCAAATTCATATTGTCGTGAACGGAAGATATTCAATTCGTCGAGGAACCAGTCGTAAAGTGGGCGATGATGTTCGAACTCAAGCGTGCAGATCGAATGGGTGATTCTTTCGATCGAGTCACTGATGCCGTGTGCGAAGTCGTACATAGGATAAATGCACCAGTCATCGCCCGTTCGGTGATGGTGGACGTGTTTAATCCGGTACATTGCTGGGTCACGCATGTTCATATTTGGTGAAGCCATGTCGATTTTTGCTCGGAGCGTATGTTCCCCATCCGCAAATTCACCAGCCTTCATGCGTTCGAATAAGTCAAGATTTTCTTCGATGGAGCGAGTGCGGTAGGGGCTGTCTTTGCCGGCGCCATCCCAGCCACCACGGTACTCACGTGTCTCTTCCGGCGAAAGACTGCAGATGTAGGCCTTTCCATCCTTAATAAGTTGGACAGCGAAGTCATAGAGCTGCTGGAAGTAATCTGAGGCAAAGTAGATGCCGTCCCACTGAAATCCCAGCCATTGCACATCTTCCTTAATGGAATCGACGTATTCCGTATCCTCTTTGGCTGGATTCGTGTCGTCAAACCGAAGGTTGCATTTACCGTTGTAGGTTTCGGCAATACCGAAGTTCAGGCAAATGCTCTTCGCATGACCGATATGCAAATACCCATTAGGTTCGGGAGGGAAACGAGTCTGAACTCTTCCTTCATGCGTGTTGGCCGCCAGATCGGCTTCGACGATTTGTTCGACGAAATTCTTGGGTCTGGCTTCCTGTTCTGGCGTGTCCGAACTTGAGTTGTCAATGGTCATGTGTGTTTATGCGGATAAGCTTAAGTGATGGTTTCGGTAGTCGTTCTTGGATTTGGATTTTAACCCGAATGGAACTTTGTTGAATATGGCAATTCATGTCGGCGAATGGTTGCGGTCTGTTACTATTGCTGATCGGTTTCCGGTGATTGGGCCGTGTTTGCGTTTCGTTGGGATGTGACTGCTGTCACGGCTTGGTTGATGCGGTTGATGCAACGTTCTTGCCCGAGGATGGTTAGGGTTTCAAAAAGTCCGAAGCCGACTGGTTTGCCGGTGGTTGAAAGTCTGACTGGATGAATGATTTCGCCAAACTTGATTCCCTTTTGCTTCACGAAGTCCCGCATGGCTTGTTCGACCGTTTCTACATTGTAGGGATTTAGAGCGGCCAGACGGTCACGGAATTCGGTTAGGATTTCAACGGCGCCTTCAGAATTGACGAGTCGTTTTTGGAATGCCTTTTCGTCATACGTGAGGCTTTGATCCTCAGTAAAGAAGTCATCGTAATCCAGAATGTCGCCCGCCACTGTGAGGCGGTTTTCGGTGGCCTCGATGATTTCATTGAGGTAGGGGCCGGTGTCGCATTCAGGAGGATTGGAGAGAAGACCAGCCTGCTGGAGGTATGGCACGCACATGGCGGTCTTCTTTTTGGTGTCCAGTTTGTCCATTTCCCGTTGCTGGAATGAAGTGAGTTTGGTGGGGTCAAAACTGGCCGGGCTTTTAACGACTCTTTCGAGCGTAAAGGCATCGATCATTTCCTGAGTAGTAAATTCCTCTGTTTCTCCGTCGAGCGACCAGCCGAGAAGAAGCAGGTAGTTCATAACGGCGTGGGGCAGGAACCCAATGTCTCGATAGAAATCAACAATGACAGGATTGAAGGTGTCCGCGCTTAATTCGCGTCCGCAGCGAGTGGCGATTTGTTCGCCGTGGTCGTAGAGTTTCTTGAAATCCTGGTTTTTGAGGTACTTAGGTATTTTGCGTTTGCTGAGTTTGTTTTTGCTTCCTGGTTCGGCGACATAGGGGAGGTGTGCGTATTGTGGGAGTTCGTAGCCGAGGCTTTGCGCAATGAAGATTTGTCGTGGAGTATTGGAGAGGTGTTCTTCAGCTCGGATTACATGAGTGATTTCCAATGCAGCATCATCGACAACACTGGCTAGGTGATAGAGGCAGGTACCGTCCGCTTTTTGAATGACCATGTCCTGTTCATGGGCCCATTCGAATTCGACGTCTCCACGGATGAGGTCAGAGATCAGACAAGTTCCTTCACGTGGCATTTTGAGTCGAACCACGGCGGATCGTCCTTCGGCTTCGAACGCTTGTGCTTGTTCTTCGGTTTCAGCCATCCATCGCCGGCTATAGACAAAGGTGCGTTTTTCAGCCTGGGCAGTTTCCCGTTCGGTTTGTATTTCTTCGGTGCGGCTATAGTCGCGGTAGGCCGTTCCGTTGGCGAGCATTGTATCGACAGCTGCCTTATATTTCTCGGTACGTTGAGACTGAAAATAGGGAGCGTGTGGGCCGTCTACTTCTGGACCTTCGTCCCAGTCGATCCCGAGCCAGCGGAATCCATCGAGTATGGGCTGAAGTGCTTCGTCAACATTTCGGCTTTGGTCGGTATCATCGATGCGAAGGATGAACTCGCCACCATGCTTACGGGCATAGAGCCAGTTAAACAATGCAGTACGAACTCCGCCAATGTGGAGGTATCCGGTGGGGCTGGGGGCAAAACGCGTGCGAACCATGGGGAGTATTTCTGTAAAGAAGTCTTGTGTAATTCCTTATTTTATCGGCCTTTGATTGTCCCGAATATGGGCAACGCCTGAATTAATTTGACTGGTTTCGAGTGGTTTTCACTGAAGCGGAGAAAAAAATATGTCGAACTATTGACAGGACAGTGTACATGTGTACACTATCCTTAGTGCTGGAGATATAAATATCGGACAGTAGTAAAGCCTGGCTGGTTGGAAAGGAGATCGTGGATGTTTAATGCAAGTTCAAAGCGTAATGCTTCTCCGGTTCCTCCGGCTTCGCTGGATTCCCAGCAAGCGATAGAACAGGTTCAGCAACTGCTCCGCAAAAACAGGCTTTCGATCTCAGTGGCAGGATACCGGGATTCAGAACTGAGTGAGTGGGAATCAGATGATTTGGAGAGATCTGAATTTCGAGAGTATCCCCTGGTGTCATCGACAGGCTGGCCTCAGCTGGATGTAATTTTTCCGGAAGGAGGGCTCCGTCAAGGAATGTTGCTTGAGTGTCTTGGGCAGGTACAGGGGGGAGGTGTTGCTTTGCTGGCTTTATGGTTGGCGCGTCAGATGTTTACAGCAGAGTCATTGCCTAAGAGGGATTCTGGTAATCCAAAGGTAAGGACTGGAGGAGTGTTTGTGGTGTTTGACAATGATAGGAAATTGTACCCGCCGGCCATTGCGGCGTTAGGAATGTCGTTGGAGCAAGTCATGATTGTGACACCGCAAAATAAGAAAGACTTGTACTGGGCTCTGGATCAAGTGCTACGTTGTCCGGCGGTGAGTGCAGTGTGGAGTTGCTTATCAAAGATCAGTAGTCGGGATTTTCGGCGTTTGCAACTGGCGGCAGAAGCAGGTCGTGCATTGGGAGTTTTAGTACGTGACGAGAAATTCAAAAAAACTCCGACCTGGGCTCATGTAAGACTACTGATTTCTGCGTTGTCGTCATCAAATTCAGAGTCAGTTTTTTCTCAATCCGGTGGGGGCTCGGAAGCAGGTCAATCGAAGCATTCGAAGCATCTGGAGGATCTAAATGATCCGAGTCCTGTGATCGGGGATTGGTGTTTTCGGATTGAGCGTAAGCGGGCGGTCTCAGCGATGGCAGAGGGAGTGTCAGGGAAACCTGAATGTGTCGTGGACTTAAGGGAAGTATTACAAACCAGTGGTTTGGGCCAGACGGTCGCGGCAAGCTTGGATAAACGAGGGCTACAAGTTTCTGAACCTGAGCAGTTAGACCTAATGAGCCAAGCAAACCAAATAGCCCCGATGAACCAAGTAGATGTGGAGGTTTGATGGAGAGCACAAGGAGAGTGGCCTGTGTATGGATCGAAACGGGTCGGGCAGGGAGGCTGGTCAGGGAAGATCGATATACAGGAAGTGAAGTGAAGGAATCAGGCAGGGATGCACGCAAGGATGGAGAATTTGTTCAGCGGCAAGCGTGGCAAGAGCAGGAAGCCTTGGAACGTCTTGCTCGCTGGGCAAATCGTTTTTCGCCTTTGGTCGGTATCACTGAAACGGTGCAGTGGAAACAGGAATTAAAGCGAAAACTAAAAAAACAACAGGGGAAACACCTGCGTAGGCATTATTCTCACCCTGCCGATTTTCGACTGGATGCATGGAAGACAGAAGTGTTTTGGCTGGACATTACCGAAGTGTGTCGTTTCTTTGGCTCGGAACGTCAACTGGCTCAACGAATGTACAAGGAATTAACGGAAGAATTAAGTCTGCATTATTGTCGAGAGGAATTGTCGGATGAGTGGAGTGAATCCAATAAAAGGCCGGCCGGAAAAACGCAAGTAAGTCGGGGAGCAAGACGAAAGACAAGAGGCGCAGAAAGGCGAAAGGAAAGACACGGGCTGGTTGTACGTGTTGCGATTGCTGGCACGGTCGGTGCCAGTTGGGCAGCATGCCTGACTTTATCTAAAGGGATTCGACTGTTGCCTTTGGATAAAGAGTCTGTTCGGGAAGTACTGAGGCAGTTTCCGGTTGGCTGCCTCAGACTTCCTGACGAAACACTGGATTTGCTTTACCGATTGGGACTGCATCGTCTGGGGCAACTATTCGATCTTCCACGTGGTTCCATCGCACAGCGTTTGGGTGAACAGGTCGCCTATCGCTGGGATCAATTGTTAGGCACCGTGGACGAACCACTGCGAGTGCTTCACCCTGAGCAGGAACATGTGGCCTGGCAGCTTTTGCCTGGAAGGATTCGTGGGCCGGAAGTGATGAGTGACACGTTTCAGAGGCTGATTGCCGGTTTGCTTGCTGGGCTAAAAAAGAGTTCGGCGGGTGTTCTGCAAGTGACTTGCACCGTCGAATTGTCTCGTTACGGTGAACGAGTTTATAAAGATGCGGGAAATACACGGCAGAACGTAGAAACGATTCGAATCGGATTGTATCGTCCCACGACAGATACTGAACATTTGTCCGAATTGTTTCGGTTGCAATGGGACCGTTTAGGCCGAGTGGATGAGGTGTACAGTTTGCGAGTTGCCTTGACTCAGGTGGTGCCAATGCAACAAAAGCAATTGTCATTGTTTGGTGTACCGCCAACGGTCGAAAAAGGGTATCGCTGGCAGGCTGAAACAGGATTGGATGGAATTCCTCCTGAAAAACTAGTGCGATTGATTGATCGACTCGCCAGTCGGTTAGGAAAGCAACAGGTCCAGCGAGCGGCCTTGCGTCCCGAGGCTTTGCCCGAACAGGCCTATGAAATAGAGCCGCTGGCTAATGTGAATATTCAACGTTGGTGTCGACAGGTTTTGCAAATAGGAAATAAAACGCGAGCCGACAAAACGCATGTAAAACCCGAGCAAAATAACCGCGGCTGGCTTCTTCGACAACGCAGGTTCGCCGATAGCCGACCTATCTGGTATTGGAAAGAGCCGTTGGAGATGCAAGTCCAAATGACAACCGGATTAGCTGTGCCGACAGACATTCTATATCGAGGACGTTGGCAGCGTGTGAATCGCTATTGGGGGCCAGAGCGGATTGAAAGTGGTTGGTGGCGTGGACGCGCGATCCGTCGTGATTACTACCGTCTGGAACTGGCAACAGGCCTCCGTTTCTGGGTCTACAAAACCCTGCCAGGTAACCGGTGGTTTCTGCAAGGAAACTTTTGACATTTAACCAATTAGACAATTGGGCAATTAGGCCGTTGGGCGTGTACGCGGAATTGCACTGCAAATCGAATTTCTCTTTTCTGCAGGGGGCTTCTCATGCAATGGAGCTAGTGGAACGCGCTAAACGATTGGGTTATCAGGCGATTGCTGTGACCGACCGTAATACACTTGCCGGAATCGTTCGTGCACACGGAGCAGCCAAAGATGTCCAGTTGCAATTTATCGTGGCAGCCGAGCTGACTTTTGTCGATGCACCGGCCTGCGTTGTTTGGATTCCCAACCGCAAAGCGTATGGTCAGTTATGCCAATTGCTCACGTTGGGACGTCGCCGAGCAGAGAAAGGTAATTGCCTACTGTATTTTGATGACCTTAAAGAGTTCGGCAATGAATGGATCGTCGGTGTTATTCCCGACTGGAATGCCGAGTCCGAAAATCTCACCTCCGATCATCTTCGATTACATGAGCACGCAAAACTAATATCAACACAACAACTCAAACCGTTTCGCGAGTTGTTTCAGGATGATTGCTACCTTTTGGCGGAGTTACATCGAGGCCAGGCTGATCTGAAACGTTTGCAAGAACTAAAGGAATTAAGCGATAAGGCGAACGTGCCCTTGGTAGCGGCCGGAGACGTATACTATCACGATCCATCACGCGTTCGGTTACAAGATACGTTGACCGCGATTGCCCATGGGTGTCGTATTCACGAAATAGGTGACTGGCAGTTTGCGAACGCGCAGAGATATTTGAGACCTCTGAACGAATTAAATGAACTCTATCGCGAAATCCCCATTGCTGTTCAACGGACAGTGGAAATCGCTCGTCGTTGTACCTTTTCACTGGATGAATTGAGGTATGAGTATCCTGAGGAACTGGTACCAGCTGATACCACGCCCATACATCATCTGATCTCACTGGCATGGCAGGGGGCCCATCGCAGATACCCGAAAGGCCTGCCTCGCAAGGTGATTCGCCTATTAAAGCACGAATTGGATTTGATCGAAGAGCTAGGGTATGAAGCATATTTTTTGACCGTTTGGGATTTAGTGCGTTTTGCTCGGGAGCGAGGGATTCTTTGTCAGGGGAGAGGGTCGGCTGCGAATTCTGTGGTCTGCTTTTGCCTAGGGGTTACTTCGGTTGATCCAGATACGACAGAATTGTTGTTTGAACGATTTATTAGTCGCGAACGCAATGAAGCTCCGGATATTGATGTTGATTTTGAGCATGAAAGGCGAGAGGAGGTCTTACAGTATCTCTATGAAAAGTACGGCCGTGATCGTGCCGGCATGACAGGCGTGGTTACCTGCTATCGCATGCGTTCTGCGGTTCGGGAAGTTGGTAAGGCATTGGGGCTCTCGGCAGACCTGGTCGGCGAAATTGCCAAGAATCTGGATGGACGTACCCGAGATGGAAAGTTCGATGTGCGGATTCGCGAAGTTGGACTCGATCCGGATGTCACGATCGGTCAACGCTTTCGAGAATTAGTGGAAGAGTTGGTAGGCTTTCCTCGGCACTTATCTCAGCACGTTGGAGGGATGGTGATGACACGAGGATTATTAAGTCAGTTAGTACCTATCGAAAATGCCTCGATGGATGGGCGAACTGTTATTCAATGGAATAAAGACGATCTCGATGAATTGGGAATTCTCAAGGTAGATTGCCTTTCGTTGGGAATGCTTAGCGCCATTCGTAAGTGTTTTGCAATGCTTGAGCAACACGAGGGAAAACAGCTCAGTTTGGCAACCATTCCTCAGGACGACACGGCCGTATACGACATGATTTGCAAAGCGGATACGGTAGGAGTCTTTCAAATTGAAAGTCGCGCTCAGATGAGTATGCTACCTCGGTTAAAACCACGCTGTTTCTATGATCTGGTGATTGAAGTTGCGATTGTACGTCCAGGCCCTATTCAAGGGGATATGGTGCATCCTTATCTAAAACGTCGAGCCGGTTTGGAGCAGGCCAGTTATCCCAACCAAGCCATTAAAGAGGTGCTTGACCGCACGCTTGGAGTTCCATTGTTTCAGGAGCAGGCGATGAAACTAGCCGTTGTGGCTGCGGGATTTACACCCGGAGAAGCCGATCAGTTACGTCGCGCGATGGGCGCCTGGAGAAGGCCGGGAGTGATTGAGAAATTCAGTGAAAAATTGACAACGGGAATGCTGGCCAATGGATTGACTCGTAAATTCGCCGAGCAGGTGTTCAATCAGATTCGTGGATTTGGGGAATACGGTTTTCCGGAATCGCATGCAGCGAGCTTTGCTTTGTTGGTTTATGTTTCTGCCTGGTTGAAATGTCATCATCCGGCGGCATTTGCTGCCTGCGTGATCAATAGTCAGCCCATGGGATTCTATTCAGTAAGTGATCTGGTCAAAGATGCTCAAAAGCACGGTGTGGAGATCCGTCCGGTCGACGTGAATTTTAGTGACTGGGATTGCACGCTGGAATATACCCAACCAGGCCAACCGGCCTTACGTCTTGGTATGCGGGTGGTTCGTGGACTTTCCCAGGAGGCAGTCAGCTTATTGGTACAACGGCGTCGGGAAGGTGGCCGGTTTCCATCGTTGGAAGAATTGCGTAGACGTGCCGGTGTTAGTCGACGGGTGATTATGCAGTTGGCAGATGCAGATGCGTTTAGCAGCTTTCAACGCGATCGTCGGGCTGCGTTATGGGAAGCATTGGCTCAGGAAAAAAATGAGGTGGAACAGCCGTTATTTGAGTTGGTGGAAGCATCGGATGAAACTCAGCCCGATTTACCAGTAATGCAGCCAGCTGAGGAGGTCGAGATGGATTACCGAACGGCAGGCCTTTCGTTGAAGGGACAACCGATCATGTTTTGGCGTTCGGAGTTGGATCAGAAACGGGTACTCCGAGCAAGACAGCTTGCTGATTCTCCGGATAATAAATATGTCAAGGTGGCTGGTTTGGTGCTGTTACGTCAACGCCCTTCAACGGCAAAGGGGATCACGTTTGTAACTCTCGAGGATGAAACCGGTACGATCAATCTTGTGATACGTCAGCATATTTGGGAGCGTTATTATCGGATAGCACGCCGAAGTAATGCTTGGATGGTCCATGGGACTTTAGAAAATAGAAATGGCGTCCAGCATGTCGTTGTACACCGCCTAGAAGATCTGTCGTCCAATTTGGGAGCCCATCAACCCAAATCTCGAGACTTTCGCTAGCACACCTACGATTTATTCCGTCAGTTCATCCTGTAATTTTAAGACGCCTTGTAAAACCTCTTCGAGCTCGGGAGTCTCCCGATGAATCTGGTAGATGGCTTCAAGTAAACCAATTGCATTTTCGCGATTTTCCAAACTGATCGTACGGCAGAATTCCGTAACCTCGATAATGTCCTGACGGTGCTTTGCAAGAATGGCCTGCCGCTGTTGCTGACGCTCGGCCTGTGCTTCTTTTAATCGTTCGACCTTCCGTCTCGCAAAAGTTAAACAGTTTACAGTAACCTCGTCCTGTTCCCGAACTTTATACAGTGCGATAAAGTGTTCCAGTTTAGTGATGACCAGACCAGGGTTGGAAGCTTCTTGTTCCAGGATTTGGATGAGCGTAATCTTAACCGCGGGCATGTTTGCCAAATCGTCATCAAGAGTATCAAGAAATCGACGTTCTTCACGTTCATCGCGTAACGTGTTGTAGTAGTTCTCCACGACAGAGAATTGATCGTGACCGGGGAAGCGTTCAATGAACTCTTTCATTTCTTTACTGGCCTGCCCCCAGTCTGCTCCCGGTGTGAGCCGTGCCTCTGAAATAACTTCGAGCAATTCTTCGGCCGACCTTGGTTGATTAATCCAGTTTGTAAAGGCGAACAGTCCTCCGATCCCAATTAACAACGCTACTAAGACCAGCAGGCTGGCAACCACGCCAGAAGAGGATTGCTCTTCAGATACAAGACGATCGGCCTTCACGTCCGTATAGTGAGATGGTTTAGACGGCCCCACGGAAGCCTTAGCATGATCTTGATAGTCTGATTCTGCCAAGGTGTGCTCAGCATCAAACTCGGAGATGTTGGATAGATATTCTCCGTCTATGGTTCCGTGATCTTCACCGGCTTCAATCCCTCGTTGCCCGGTGGCGATATATTCCACGGTCGAATTAGTCGCGCCGATGTCCCCTTCGAAAACCTCAAATTCCGGCTTGCTAGGGCTGACCGGCATGTTTGCTTCCAACGCATGTTGCATCGCTTGTAAGCGATGAGCTACTGCCAGGGGGGTTGGGATTCGATTTTCGGGCTTTTTACTTAATAACTGACGGACGATGTAATCCAATTCCATTGGCACGTCAGCAACAATTTCAGTCACCGATTGGGGTTGATTGAATTTAAGTTTATGGATGACCTGAGCGACGGAAGGGGAAGCAAATGGTGGATGCCCTGTTAACAATGCATACATGACGGCCCCCAAAGAATAGAGGTCACTTTTAACGGTAGGCCTAGCGCCTTCTGCTTGTTCCGGAGCCATGTAGTCAGCTGTTCCCACAACAGCGTGGTCCGCGGTGAGTTGTGTTGCACCGAACAATCGTGCGATACCAAAATCGACCAGTTTGATCTGGTCATCTTGAGTAAGAAATAGATTAGAGGGTTTCAAGTCACGATGAATGACTCCACGATCATGAGCATGTTTTAGTGCATGACAAATAGAGATTGTGACACGGATCACCTCACGCCAGGACAGCGGGCCTGATTCTTTGAGAATTTGAAATAGAGTCCGTCCTTCGACCAGTTCCATAGCATAGAAAAGGATTCCATCCTCCTGCCCAAAACCAAGGATTTGAACAATCCCTTCGTGTTGTAACTGTTGGAGTGTTTCGATTTCCTGTTGAAAGCGATCCCGAAAATTGGTGTCGTCGGCAAATGCATTGGAGAGCATTTTGACGGCGACGCGGTAACCGCTTTCCTGATGGGTAGCTGAATAAACAAAGCCCATGCCACCGCGGCCGATTTCTTTGTCGATGACGTAAGGGCCGAGTCGTTCCAACATCGTACGATTACCAGCTGATAGGGAAAGGATTACATGGGCGCAACACGTTTAGAGCCGACATCCGTTGTCAGCACGACGTGGGCATCGAAACTCTTATAAACAAGCTCCGCTTTTACTTCAGCATAGTCAGGATTGTCCCAGAGGTTATTAAATTCCCAGGGATCCTGCTCTAAATCATAAAGCTCACCAATATCGTGTCCATGATAAATCGACAACTTGTATTTGCGATTTCTGTACATAGTGGCAAACGCGCCGCTTCCGTCAGTGAAGAACGGGTCCAAGGCATCAAAATATTCACTACGTACAAACTCACGATGTTCATCCGCTTGAGTGGCATCTGTCAGTAATGGGATAAGTGACTTGCCCTGCATGTAAGCGGGTTGCTCAAGCCCCGTTAATTCCACAATCGTGGACGTTAAATCAAGTAATTCCACCAAAGCCTTGCGTTGTACATTTTGCAGGAATTTTCCCGGCCAAGAGAGAATAAGCGGAACGCGCACAAGCCCTTCGTAAAAGCGACACCCTTTTTGTAATAAGCCATGATCGCCGAGTGATTCACCATGGTCACTTGTGAAAATGATGACCGTATTGTCCAATTGTCCGCTCGCCTCTAAATGATCCAGCACTCGCTGGAATTGATCATCAATCTGCTTGATCATCGCATAGTAATATGCCTGCATCCGTTTGGCGTCATGTTCTTCCGGAGGTAAGGCTTCCCCCTGAAAATCGATGGCTTCCAGTTTTTTTTGATTTTCCAGATCTTCCTCACGGAAGTACGGGCCCGGCATTTCATTCGGATCGAACATGTCGGCGTAGACTTTGGGAGGAATAAATGGTGGGTGTGGATCGTAAATATTGACGCACAGCAGCCAGGGGTCATCACTTTCGACGTCAATGAACTCCAAAGCGCACTCGGTAGCCCAGGTCGTCTGGTGATATTCAGGTGGCACGCGGTCTTCGCTGTTTCGCATTGGATCCAAATCTCCGCCACGTTCACGAACCCAGTCTGCATAGTGATGTCCTTCTTCCCAGTCATCACGAGGGGCATGGCTGAATTGCCAGTAAGTCATTCCGTCATCAAGTCGCGGTTCTGTGCGATGGCCGGAACTTGTGAGGTGAAATTTGCCGATGTTCCCACATCGGTAGCCGGATTCTGCGATCAATTTGGTAATCAGCGGAGGGAATTCAGGGAACGTGTCATTCCCATTTCTGGTGTTGTGTAGTCGGGCCGGATAAAGACCGGTCAGGAAACTTGACCGACTGGGAGTACAGATCGGAGACTGGCAATAGGTATGGGTAAAGGCGACTCCGGATTCGACCAATTTGTCGATGTTGGGAGTGTCCACGTACGGATTTCCCAATGCCTTGATGGTGTCAAATCGTTGTTGGTCGGTGCAGTACCAAAGGATGTTAGGTCGGGACATCGGTTTTATTCTTCACGAAGAGTGTTGTGGACGACATCACTGTCAAAATAGTTGATCCTCATGCCTGCATCGATCACTACGGTTTGGGCGCAGATACCACTAGATCGTGGGCTTAGTAGAAAGGCTCCCACATTGGCGGCTTCCTGAGTTTGCAGTGCTTGTCCTCGAGGAATTACCTTCTCTGCGAACAGGTAGGAGTCCACATATCCAGGAATGCCAGCCGACGCGCTCGTTTTGAGCAAGCTTGGGCCAATCGCATTGAATCGCACTTGAGAAAACTTACTGAAGGACTTGGTTAGGAACGCCAGAGACGAATCCAGTGCGGCTTTAATCGGCGCCATGAAACCATAGTTTTCACTTGCCATGGTCGTCGTAGAAATGGATATGGTGAGGACCGAGGCATCAGCTGCGAGTAAGTCTTTGAGAGCGTTGGAAATAGAGATTAATGAATAGCAACTAATGTCGACCGCTCGCAGGAATTGTTGTTTACTCGTTTCATGAAAAGGCTTCGGACCTTCTTCGTAATCGGCGAAAGCGATCGAGTGTACGATCCCATCAATGGTGAGGCTGGCTTCTGCTAATTGTTCGCGCAAACCTTCTATCTGCTCCGGAAATTCCACGTCACAAACGTAAATGGGACGATCGGCGAGTAACCTTTGAAGCTGCTCTTTTCTTGCTTCGCTTCGGACAACATACACGGGAGTCGCGCCGGCTTGTTCGACTGTCTTTCCGATGTGATAGGCAACGCTCTTTCGGTTGGCAACACCGAAAATCACAATCGTTTTGTCTTCAAGTTGTAAAAAGCTCATGACAGGATTCTTGGAGTAATGTTATTTAGCGTCTGCCAGCGTACAGGCAAAATCAAATCGCGTCGCCAGTTTACCATCTACAGTCACTTTGGCATTAAGGAAAAACGCTGAACTTACTTGTTCAGTAAGTGAAACGGTCAATTCAATCGTATTACCGGGCTTAACCATTTGTTTGAATTTGACATTGTTTAGTCGAGTTACCACCGGCACTTTAGCGTCAGAATCGTCGCTCATGTCGTCTGCAATAATGGTTGATAGCAAAGCCGCTCCTGATTGCATCGCAGCTTCACAGAGGATTATACCGGGGACAATTGGCTGATTAGGGTAGTGGCCCTGGAAGAAGAATTCGTCACCGCTAAAAGTTTTTCGGCAGACGATCTGGTCGGACGCAAGAGAGATGATTTCATCAATTAAGAGCATCGGGCTTCGATGCGGAATCAACTTTTGAATTTGCTCTAACGACATGCTGGTTCTTTGGGTTAAGTGGAGTGAATTGGGGCCTAGTGATTCCTGAGGGGCGAGGGGGGCTTATTGCATTAGAAGTTGGTCGACTTCGTTCGAAACAATTACCCCATAGTTTATCGCACCCAGCCAGCCGGACATAATGATCCCGACGCTACCGGCATGATATAGTCCAGCGATTTGAGTGGGGAGTGCCTGGCTCACAGCAAGTCCCTCGAATTTCGTTCCAAAACTGGCCCCTTCCTGGTGACGGGTGTAATGGTAGAAAGTACGGGGAGTAGCGGCTTCTGTATAGACGACACGCTCTCGGGCATTGGGTAGGTATTTCTCTAATGCATCCAGCGTCGTCTCAATGAGATCTTCTTTGCTGGCTTGATATGCCTCTTCATCCAGATCTGCCCAGTCTTCCCAACGGGCATTGGTGCTGGAGACGATCAGATGTCTCTTACGAGCATCGTGGGGACGTGTATCGGGATAATAAACTGAAAACGTACGACTGGTGACATCCCGGCTTAGCAGTAAATCGGTTTCAAATGTTTCGGCCGTCGAGGTGAATAACAAATCACCGGTGTCGCGTTCGATGTGGTCATCTGGGCCTAATGCCATATAGACCTGCGTGCTGGAGTTGTTGACTCGTACGTCCTTTGCATCCCGGACATAGTCTTTGTCGAATTTTTCCTCTCCAACCATTTTGAAAATCGTCGTTAGGAGATTGGCGTTGGAGACGACACTGCGACAGGCGATCTCTCGACCGTGGACGGTAACACTTTTGACGCTACCATTGTCCGTATTGATTTTCTCGGCGGGACAGTTGATGCATATGTCCACTCCGTTTCTCTTGAGTTCGTCCTCCATGAGGCCGATCATCAAATCGGTGCCGCCCTGAAAGGTGTAAACCCCTTTCGACATGAAGTTGCTGAAGACAATGCCATAGGTAATGGCCGGGTCCTCCAGCGTCGAACCGTTCGCGTAGGTGATCGGTTCCATGAGCAGGCGGGTAATATCGTTTCTTCCAGGGAAAAAACGCTCGAACAGCTCTTTTGTTGTGAGATGCTGGTCGTCGTAGAAATTCATTCCCCGCGCCGTATCAAAAAACTCTTTGACCGTAGATTCCTGCACACCGAATTGTGTTTGCAGTAATTCGGTAAAGCTATCACGGTCATAGGTGGTTTTAAGCGTAAATTGCGGGTTATCAAACAGAACACCCTGAAGTGGGACGATTCGATCAGCGATTTCCTGACTCCAGTATCGCCGGCAACTTTTGAGCATTCCGTAGGGGAAACCATGCAGAGAGATATCGAAAATATGTCCCTTGGGTCGTTTAAACCAAGTTGCCATTCCGCCCAGCTTGTAATGCTGTTCGAGTAGAAGCACGCGATGGCCGGCGCGTGCGAGGATATTGGCAGAGGTGAGCCCTGCCAGTCCGCTGCCGATGACGATAACGTCATATTCTTCTTTGGCGTCTTTTAGGAAATCTCGCGGCATACTGCTAAGTAAGAGTCCGTTGCAAGCATCAGGATTGGTCGTTGGTGAGACCGTATAAACCGATATTTTAGCTTGGAAGTAGCATCTCTGTTAGTATCCAATACGGACTTCTGAAGGAATTGGAACAGCTTCGAATCTTTATCTAAGAGCGAGCGAGTAAGTGTTGATTCGCCATGGAGATTCCGCTGACTATGGATCCAATAATTCCGACAAAACCTTGATCGGTTCCACAGAGGAATAGATTGTTGATGTCTGTTTTACCGTCAAGCCACTTTCGAGTAGCGCCGTAGACGGCACCGTTTTCATGCCAGGTAAATCGATGGATTGTGTGTGGCGTAAACATGTCTGTATCAATGACATGCGGACGATAGTCCGGTACAAATCTGGCAGCCGAAGCCTGAACCTGATCAAACCATGATTGTTTTTGGGACCGATAATCACTCTGGCCGACAGCACGCCAGCGTTCATAGTCTGCTAATGCCGTGACACGCATGACGCCTTCCGGGAGGTCTCCATCCTTTTCGTCATAGCAGTAGTTATTTGGAGTACAAACAACGCCGGTACGTAGGTCACAGAAATCCTCCGTTGGTCGTTCCCAATGAAACGTCTCCGAATCATTGAAAAATACAATTGTCTTGTTGTGACCTAATTCCCTAGGATATTTATCCAAGGTGGAAATCGCTTCGACAAACGAGAGTTGGCCTGTTGTGTGAGCATGCAGCTGCTCGTCTGCTTCACATAGCTTGAATGTTTCGACAGCTCCGGCTGAACTCAAGATATTGTTTCCGCTGAGTTCTTCACCCGAATCTAATACGACTCCGACTGCTCGACCATTATCAATTTTGATTTGACTGACACCGGTTCGAAGCTTTAATTCGCCTCCCAACTCCCGGAATTTTCGAACGAGCTTCTTGAGGATCAGTCGCACACCGTCAAACGGGCGTGCAAACCCTTCAAGAAACAGGCTGCGAAACATGATGCAGAACTGGCCCCAGTCCATATCCTTTTCGCGTGGATTGCCATACCACATGATGGGGCACAGGATCATTTCGACCAGTAGTGGGTCGGTGATGATTTCTTGCAGCCGTTCTCGAGTGGATACCTCAAAGTGCTTTTGCTCGAGATCGTCATATTCGATAAGCGAAGCAATCAACTTGTCAAAGTTGTCGATTTGCTGTGGAAACTCTTTAGAGACTTCGCTTCGAAGTAAGTCGATGTTGTTGTCGAATTGCAGTTCAATTCCCGGAAAAGAGATGGATGACATCAGTTGCGGGGAAAGGCCGAAATCATCCCACTTCATCCGAAGTTGGCGTAGGAGGCGAGCAAACGGGCCTCTTTTAGCACCGGGAGGTGTGAAGTTGGTGACTGCGTGCAGCCCAACATCGTAATTCCGTCCGCGTAGACGGTAGAAGGAATTCAGTCCACCAATCGTATAATGACGCTCCAGCACACATACTTTTTGATCGTAGTATGCTGCTCTGATACCGGCTGCTAAGCCGGACATTCCCGCGCCTATAATGATGGAATCGTACACTACTCTGCTGGTATGTCCGCCATTTTGGGTTCTAGATAACTGACTGTCGAACCCATGCTTACCAAGTTCTCATAATCTTCTTCCGGAACCTGGACTCGATATCGTTTTCGAAGCTCCATGACGATATCTAAAAAGTCCATACTGTCCAATTCCATTTGGTCACGAAATTCTTTCGCATCATCCAGATTGGATAAATCTTCATCCGGCGCGATCGTTTCCAAAATATCGATAACGGCAGCACGTATTTCAGCAGGGCTCATTCCTGAATAGCTCCAAGCAATTAGGGGATTCATCAATAACAGAACGTCAAAGTTCTATGTCGAAACAATAAATTTACCGTTTTTTGACAAGAAAACATAGTGGTAGATTCGGCGGATTCCGCATCGTTTTTTCAAATCCATCACTAGTTTTGGAGAGGATTCGATTGTGGATAGGCTCCGCAATCGAAGGGCTTCTAGCTAAAAACTGGGCCTCTAGGGAGTCCTCGGCCTTTTTAACCTGAGAATGGCTACCAAATGCTGAGCAGGCGTTCGTTCGATAGTAGCTTGAGCGTGGATTTAGGGTACAAACTTTTTAATGACAACCGTCGAATTGATGCCAAGCATTCCGAAGGAGTTATTCACAATATATTCCACGTTTTCGAGTTGCTTGGCTTCGTTTATGACTAATCCATTGATAGAGCAGTCTTCATCCAGTTCATCGACATTCATAGTAGGGTGGCAAACATTATCGGTAAACGATGGGAGATTCCCGGCAAGTTCCAGTGCGCCCGCAGCTCCCATACAGTGACCGATAAAACTTTTGGTGTTGTTGATACTGACTTTACACTCAGGATCGAAGACACGCCTCAAAGCACTAATTTCCTGGATGTCACCGCTAATTGTTCCCGTGGCGTGAGTACTGAGGATATCGACGTCTTGCGGAGTGATTCCTGCTCGTTGTAATGCCAACCCGATGCACTCGGACTGGCGTTCGGGATTCGGAAGTACGAAATCGGTGGCATCGGTGTTAATACAATGTCCCACGATCTCGCCATAGATGCGAGCACCACGTGCTAAGGCATCGTCGAGTCGCTCAAGTGTGTATACACAGCCCCCTTCGGAAACGACAATTCCGTTGCGTGCCTTATCAAAAGGGCGTGAAGCTTTGATAGCGTCCGTATGTTCGGCTAATGCTCCCTGACTTTTGAAACTTGCAAAAATCCCGAATGTATGAATGGACTCGGAGACCCCACCTGCCAAAGCAATATCGCACTGGCCAAGCTGCAGCATTTGTGCTCCTTGAATCAATCCGTTGTTACCTGCAGCACAGGCGGCGCCTAAGGTGTAATGAGGCCCTGTGATCCCCATGTTTAAGGCGGCTTCCCCTGCAGGGTTATTGGCAACAGTTCGGGGATTGTGAAAGTGATTCCAAACACTTATGTCGTAATCAAACTGACTAAGTTCGTAGACTTCATTTTCGGTTTCGACATTACCATGTTCGGTGACACCCATATAAATACCGACTCGGGATTTGTCGATTGCTCCCCAGTCGATTTGACTATCGATCACGGCTTCATTACAGCTGTAGATAGCAATGCTGCCTGCTCGCGTACCCCGACGAACCTCGCGTCGGTTTTGATGCTTCAGGGCATCGTAATCACAGACGCCTGCGAGCGTCTTGCCAACATATCGGATCTCATAATCCTGCACGCCACTCTTCCCATTTAGCAAGGCGGCTCGATGAGTTGCCAAATCGTTGCCATTGGGTGATGTAAGTCCAATGCCGGTCAGGACAATACGGGGGAGTATCGGTGGCGAATATTGATGGTGTGTAAGGGCCATGCTGGCGTCTGTGCGTTCTTAAGTTATGCTTTTGTAGCGTTTTGGTTACGGTAGTTCCCAAGGTCTAGAACATTAAAACTAAGGGGAGTCGCTGGGTTTTGCAAGCAGGTGGAAGCCGGACTTGATGGCTGACGTTCCCCTGAGGAGCCGTCTTTTGAGAGACAATCCGTACACTATCGACGATCCGCTAGTGTGTGGAGTTACGAAGAGAGGATTCCAAATCGGCCATGGCTTCCTCTGTGGAAATGAAAGGACGATAGCCCAATAAAGTTTGCGCACGATAATTGTCGAAATAGTGATCTGCAGAAAGTTGCAGAGCTAGAAAACGAGTCATACGTGGTTCCGCTTTGATTCCGAATAGACGATAGATGATTTCCATGACAGCCCCAATTCGATATGCCGTTCGAAAATCGATTTTTCGAGTGACGGGGGGAATTTCTGCGAACGACAGAATGCGATTGATCCACTCCCAGCAGTTAACGGGACTCTGCTGAGAAATCCAATAGGCCTTGCCACTGGATTTAGGAGATTCCTGCAGTGCCTGTAAAGCACACAGATGAGCGTAGGCCGCGTTTTTGACATGCACCATATCAATGAGGTTTTGTCCGTTTCCCACAATTCTGAGCTTACCTGCTCGGCCTCTTTCAATCAGACGAGGAATTAGATGCGGGTCATCTTCCCCCCAAATTAGATGTGGGCGGAGGGCGCAAGTGGCAAGCCTTCCCGGAGAATTTGCTGCGAGTACCTCTTGTTCTGCTAACGCTTTACTGTGCGGATAGTGGCAGAGCCATCGATCAGGATAAGGGACATCCTCGGCAATTCCAGATTGATCATCGCCTCCAAACGTTACGCTGGGACTACTGGTGTAAACCAGGATGCCTATGTCGTGTTGGCGAACTGCATGCAAAATATTCTGAGTGCCGACCGTGTTGACTCCGTGGTACATAGACCAAGATCCCCAGATTCCAGGGACTGCTGCGGTATGAATCACTGCCTGCATGTCCTGGCAAGCTAACTCTACGGCATGTGGATCCTGCAAGTCACCTTGCTGCCATTCAACGCCAAGCTCTTGAAGATCGGGGTAGAGTCTTCGGCTGAAGCCACGAACCTCATGCCCGGCAGCCATTAACTGCATTGCAATGTGACGACCCAGAAATCCACCTGCGCCGGTAACGAGAACTCTCAAGACTGCAGCTTTCTATTTGAACACGGGTTCAGCAGGTTTGGGAGCGACCGTTGGTTCTTCAGTCGGACCGGCACTTTCTTCCTGTTGGTCGTCCTTCTCATCCTGAACACTCGTTTTAATACTTTGTTGTAGTGAATTGATGTTCTCAGGCTGATCGCCGTTGGCTCCCTCTGGTTTGTTCGGGATTCCAAAATCCGGAGGCGGTGGTAATTGTCCATTGCCTTCAGGACCAACTTGTGCCTCTGGTTTGGGAGAATCTTCAGTTGGTGAAGGGGGATTGGATGCGGCCTGTCCGACGATGGCGTTCCCAGGGGCCTGTTCCGGCGTTTCCGAGTTTTCTGGCGCGGAGACGTCAGGAGACTGTAGAGCGATGTTGGCAGAGGCTTGTGAATTTCCAGAGACCATGACATCCGGGACGTTGTAGCCGACATATCCGGATTGGCGGAACCATGCTAATGGAATGGCAATTTGGAAATTGTCCAGTTCGTCAGAAGCTAATTTGAATGTCAGAGTTTCAGTAATCCTTCCACCCGCTGGAATAGACAGTGACTGGAGCGCTGTTTTTAACGTGGCGACACCATGTTTTCCATTTCGAGCCAATGGCTGATATGGGTTCATCGAATCCGTATCCGATGCGACCGCTGACTCACGGTGTACTGTTACGGCATTCACGTTATCTAAATTTTCTGTTTCCAGCAGTACATTCATACTGTATTCAGGAGACAAACCGACACCATCGACGGTCTTTTCGGACTTAGTAATCCATACTTCTGTTATTTGAATTTGGATCTTCCCGTTTGGAAGTCGCTTTTTGGCATTGGATGCGTCACTGAAGGAACGGATGGTTCGAAAGACCTGCTCCTCTTCAGAAACTTCTAGAGGTGTAGCGGATGGTGACTGTGAAACCAAGCCTGTGTTGTTTGTCGGCGTGGGGGACTGGTCGGAGGTGGATCCTTCATAAGTAAAGATTAAAAAACTCCCGATGCCAGCAACCACCATGATTCCAGCCATGGTGAACAAGAGTGGCATCGCGCTTTTGCGTCTTCGTTTATACTCCAGATATTCCCGACCACTTTCCTGTTTCTCATCACTTGTGAGAACAGCAGGAGCTATGACGTGAGGATTGGGCTCGACTGCTGCTGCGACAGGGACTTGGGGAGCCGGGGCTACCTTGTACGGAATTTCTGTTGCGGTTGGAATCGTCTCTTCTTCCGCGGACTCAATGACAGGCGGAGCTGAAAGAGAATCAGAGTCAAACAGTCCTTTGACACGGGAGGCTTCTGCCCAACTCTTCGCTCCTTCTTTCTGAACGAGTGTGTGGGGGCTGATCTGACCTACTTCAGCCAGCAATTTCAAGGCCTTTGATTCAATTGGGCCGTGTTGATCATCTCCGACACGATAATACCACTTTGAAGCCATTTAAAATCCTCCTTTCGATCGGCATGCCATAAACGTTGGGTTCCGCAATCCTCATGTACTCTTTTTATTATCGGGAATTGAGGCCCTAAATTCCAACGCCCTTTTGTCTTCTGGAGCGTTAGAGTCCCAGTTTTTCTTTTGCCCAGACTGCAAGCTTTTCGCGAAATATCTTCGCATTGTGCCGGATATCGACAGGCAGAGCATCCCGAATCAGGAAGTGTTTAAGACACGTGGTTAAAGTATTGGAAGAAGCCAATTCGCGTAGTTCTTCCAAGAGCTGCTGTTCATCTTTGCGGGACTGGACCTGATGTTCCGGCCAGCATTCCACAATCAGAGCAGCCTCTTGAATTCCCAGATTGTCCACACCCACGATGGCGCAGCGATAGACTCGCTGATGTTGGTTGATGATTGCTTCCGAAGGGATTGTAAATACGGTCTGATCGGTAAGTTCCACACGATGGGCTTTTCGTCCACAAAACCAGAATCGATTTTCATCGTCGAGATAACCGACGTCTCCCATACGGTGCCAGAATGAATCGGCATCTTTGATTTTGTGGAGCCGCGTCTCTTGCTCGTGCGTCACATAATGTGAGGTCACCACGTTCCCACGAACGATCAATTCACCAATTTGTCCACGGTCTAATTCAACGGTCTCGCTGATGTCGTTGAATTCACTATCGTGAATGTCAATGACACGCCAATCGATCCCGTTGAATTTGTTTCCAACACATGTCCCTCGCCCGCTGGCAGTTTGGGCAGCCGTTTCGCTGAGTACTTCTGTAGCGCTGATGGTTGCAACAGGTAACGACTCGGTGGCACCATAAGGAGTATGCATGTCCCCGTCTTCGGCCATGGCATTTCTCATGCGTTGTAGAACGCGTGGAGGAACTGGGGCACCGGCCGACAAAATTCGGCGGAGTGAAGGCATTCGTGTCTGATTTGCCTCACAGTACTTCCCAACCGTTTCCCATAAGGCCGGTGAACCGAACGACTGAGTGACCTCCCAGTCCTGGATGGGGATGATGATGTTCTCGGGGTTTACATGCGCCGGCCTGGTTGGATCCATTTCCGGAATGATGGTAGCTACTCCCATGGCCGCATTGAATAGTCCAAACAGTGGGAAGGCTGGGAGGTCTCTTTCACCGGGAGCAATTTGATACTGCTGTTGTATTTGTAGTACCTGATGGTAAAAGTTCTGATGACAATAATGGACACCTTTGGGCGGCCCTGTACTGCCTGTTGTGAAAATGATGGCAGCCGGGTCTTGAGGGTTTGCTGTGAAGGTAGTGTATTGATTCGGGGAAGTTTGACGAAGCTGATCAGAGGTTGGTCCACCCCAGAACCATCGACGACCCACCGTGACATTCATGCGAGCGGTAGGGAATTTAAAACGTAGCGCCGTGCGGATTGCCTGCACCGGACTGATTCCAACAAACCCTTCAGTTTTGACTCGCTGGAGGCAATTGATCATGTTCTTTTTACCCATTCCGGGATCTATAAGAACGGTGACGACACCTGCTTTGAATAATGCAAATACCCACGATACAAATTCGCAACTCGGCGGAATCATGAGGGCTAGACGTGTTCCGGGTGTAACTCCCATGGCTTGTAAGCCGGCTGCCAGTCGAGTGCTGTCTTCCGCAAGTTCTTTGAAAGTCATACATCGATAACGCTCCTTCAGGGGAAGGTCACGCCGTTGCCAGCGTCCTTTGATCGGCTCTGCAATGGCAATCGATTCTGGTTGCTCTGCGGCCTGCTGCTGAAGAAAATCGGAGACATTCATAGCGTCGAGCTTTCTGTCGAAAGCTGGGAAGGGGAGGAAGCCTGCTGCTGGACTCGTTTGATCAGATACTGAGCGACTTCGTAGCCGACATCTTGCCCGATCACTTCGGTCAACCCTCTCCAGCCTGGAACGGCATTAACTTCGAGGACAACAGGTTCACCAGAATGATCGAGTAAAATATCTACACCAGCGATGTCTGCCTGACAAATTTCAGCTGCTCTCTTTGCTAATTCAATCAAGGATGAGTCGGCATCATAGGGTTCGCCACGGCCACCAAGTGAGATGTTCGTACGCCAGTCATTAGTGTTCACTCGCCGCATCGAAAAAGTTTTATCTCCAAGTACAAAAACTCGAATGTCTGAACCGTCGTGGGGAATAAATCGCTGAAGGTAAATAATCCCCTCCAGTTGTTCAAGCATCCGAACGGCACGGATTGCTAATGCCGGATCAGAAACTCGGGTGATTCCACGGCCTTCGCCCCCAAAAACTGGTTTTAGGACGACATCGCCCCCCAATGCTTCGAAGGCTTCTAAAGCTTCCTCTGCCGTCTGGCAGACGATCGTCTCAGGTACATTGATCCCCGCTTCGGCCAATAGCCCTAGACTTAAATATTTGTCCACTGCGATTTCGATGGCTCGGGCACCATTAAGCACCAATCCTCCGGCACGTTCATATAAATGCAGAGCGTTCATGCGGAAAACTACCTGCTCCAGTGACCCTGGCGGCATGGTGCGTACAAGTATGGCATCAAAGATATCAAGAGACTGTCCCGCAGATAGGATGGGACCAGCCTGTGTTGTTTTTAATTTCGCCTGAAGCGTAGAGAACGGTAGCGAAGTGAAATTCAGGTCACTTGCTCCATTCGAATTGCATAACTTGGCAGCGCGTTGTAGATCGCTGAAGTACCAAGAAAGCGGATTACCAAGGACTGCGATGTTCATTTTCAAAGGTTGAATGAGGAAGCGGAATGGTTGAGGTCGGGACTAATTTAGCCCAAAGGATTTGGCTAACACGTCGACGTTAAATTTGCCGTAGCGGAAATAGCTACCTGTCTCCAGATTGTTGATGTTAATGATGGCCGGACTGAATAGATGGGGGTCGATTTTATAAAAGTCATTGTCGTACTGTCTGAAAATTTCAATAAATGGCCTCCCATAATCCTCTGAGCTGCTACTTGGAATTTGAGCTCCGAGCTGCTCAATAGATTGGTCATCTCCTGTGACCCAAAGGGTTACTTCCCCTCCGTAGAGAATTGCATCGTTAGTGCGACCAATTCCGGCCAGATCCTCTCCGGCGACCGGGGGCAGCGGTGCCGTTCCAGTCCCTGACTGCACTCGACTCAAGTCGAAACCTAATTCATGCAATTTGTGTAGGGCTGTTTCCAGTGATCTTGCAACGACCTGGACTGTGCCAGCCAAACTTGCCGTTGGGGCATACACAATCGTTAAGTCCTGAGGCTTTACGCCACATGTATCCGCAATGAGTTGGCATACAGACGCGGTAGGAGTACTTCCTGATTCAATGACACCAACAATCTGCTCTGCTTTTTCCGTAAATCCGATTTCGCCAAACAACGCCTCTTTCCCAGCGGCTGCTCGCATCGGACCACTTCCCATCCCGAAATAATCATCCGTGGCCAATTGCCAACCGGCATACTGACTTGCCATGCAGGCCTGAACGGGGTGATCTGTGTCGATTTGGACGGTAGTTGTTGTGGGGAAAATGCTAGAAGCAGCGTTGTAAGAAACATGGGCTAAGCCGGAAAGGCAAACTTCAGCTAACAGACGCCCAGCTTCCAAACTCCCAGTACTTTCCACCCCCAAGTCGATCAGTTGAGCTTCGTTCTCACTAAAACCGGCAGTAATCTTTAATTCTGCTGACAGGTCAAGCAACGTGTCTGTGATGTATTTGGCCCGTTGATTTAGCTTCACGGTAAAGGTTCCTAAACTTAAGTATCAGAGAAGTACTCTTATAATAGCGGATTTGAGGCGTCGTGGAGTTTTCCTCAATAACGTCCTACAGTCAACCCCCTCAATCAGGCAAAAGAGTGTATCCTTAATGGAACCACACATTGATGAGCCCCTTTGTCTCGGGAGAATTCTCGATTGCCCAGTCTTACAATCGAAAATTACGTAAAGACCATCTACGATATCTGTTTGCGTCAGAACGGTAAACCGGCTGCTACAGGCCAACTTGCTCAAGCCTTAGGAGTATTGCCTGGGACAGTGACGAGTATGATGAAGACGTTGTCAGACTCTGAGTTGGCAAGTTACCAGCCGTACGAAGGAGTTCTGTTAACCACGTCTGGTAATGCATTGGCTCTCCGCGTGCTTCGACGTCACCGACTGATTGAATTATTTCTGGTGAAGACGTTGAACCTCAGTTGGGATCAGGTTCACGAAGAGGCTGAAAATATGGAACATGCCGTCAGTGACCTGTTGGTTGATCGGATTGATAGCTATTTGGGATTTCCGGCAGTTGATCCACATGGTGACCCGATTCCTAAAGCGGACGGAACAATGTCCGTTTCTGAGGGTTTCTTATTGGACGCGGCTTTCGAAGGGGCTTGTATTCGTGTAATTCGAGTGTTAGATCAATCTTCAGAATTCCTCAAACAATTGACCGAAGAGGGTATTGAGATTGGAACCGTCGGAGATGTAGTTGGCGCAAATCAACAACACATTCAATTGCAGCTTGAACAGGAAGCGGTCATTACGTTAACCCACGAGATGGCCGGAAGAATTCTAGTCAATATGGCAGAAGCATCCTGATGCAATTATGAAGGAAATTGGAATGTCACAGCAAAGTCGACTTCTCAAACAACTGGAATCCGCCAGATCGTTTAGTAAAAAGCTATTAGCCGATTTTACGGAGCCCTACTCATGGACTCACCAGCTGCATGAAGGAGGCAATCATGCTCTGTGGTTTGTTGGCCACATGGGGACGACAGATAATTTCATGCTCTCACTAATTCGACCTGAATGGAGTGAAGTAAATGAAGCGTATGGAAGCTTATTTGGTCTAGGGAGTCAGCCTACCAGTAATATTGACGATTATCCTGCGGTGGAGGAAGTTCTGGCTTTTATGGATGGTCGCAGACAAAGACTATTGCAAGTGCTAGAGGGGTGCGGAGCCGACCAATTGGCTGTGCAGACCCCGGAAGGAGCTCCCGAATTCATGCCAGATTTTGCATCGGTCTTTGAAACTGCAATTTGGCATGAAGGCCTCCATTCCGGGCAATTATCGTTGATCCGACGTTCTTTGGGGTTTGAACCACTGGTTTAATTGAATTACCCCGAGGGAATTGTGTTTTCAGCTAGATTCCATCGTTTTAGGCACTTGAAGTTTCAAACGAAAATGCTGAGAATTGAGGGCATAGTGATTACGCTATAACCGCTGTCGTACCATGGTGCTCGCAAGGGGGAGCCGTGAACCGAGTCAGGCCTTAACCGGAGCAGCTCTAAGCGGGGTACTCTTGTGCGAGTACCATTGTGCGACAGTGGCAGGTGGCTCACTATTTTCCGTCAACCATTGGATGATTGAGTGTGACGCAATAATGGATCATGATGATTCGAGCCAGGAGCAGCTAGGTGGTACTCCACTGCAAGACGATCGCTATGTCGTAGTTGCTCGCCGTTACCGTCCACAGTCATTTGAAGAATTGGTTGGGCAAGAGCACGTTCGAAAGGCTCTGGCTAATGCAATTAACACCAATCGCGTTGGGCATGCCTATCTATTTACCGGCCCACGAGGCACTGGTAAGACGACCACAGCGCGGATATTTGCCAAAGCCCTGAATTGTGTGAACGGGCCGACTATGACGCCCTGTAAGCAATGCGATATTTGTCAGGAAATCTCAGAAGGTAATGACGTCGACGTCATTGAAATCGACGGTGCCAGTAATAACGGGGTAGATGATGTTCGGTCGATTCGGGAGAACTGCACGGTTCGACCTTCCCGTAGTCGATTTAAAGTGTACATCGTCGATGAAGTCCACATGCTTACGAAACCCGCCTTCAACGCATTACTGAAGACGCTCGAAGAACCACCGGAACATGTGAAGTTCATGTTCTGCACCACAGATCCGGATAAATTGCCGATCACCGTACTATCTAGGTGTCAGCGTTTTGATCTTTCACCAGTCGAAGACGAGAAGATTTTTAACCGGCTGAAATTTATTCTGGAACAGGAAAATCGGACTGCGGACGACGATGCGATTCGGATGCTTGCGCGTCGGGCTTACGGTTCATTGCGTGATAGCCAGTCCTTGCTAGAACAATTACTGTCCTTCAGCGATGGGCAGGTCACGGTGGACGACGTTCATCTATTGCTTGGCACATCAGATAGCGGGAAATTGTTGGATTTGTCCGAGGCTCTTTGTGCGCGGGATGCCGGTCAATCGCTAGAAATCCTGAGTGAATTTTGGATGCTCGGGGCTGAACCCGAAAGATTGGCTGAACAATTGCTGGGCATTTATCGGGATTTATTATCCGCCGGCGTTGGGTGTGGGGCCCAATTGATGCAATACACGCAGCGCAATGAATTTGATCGTGTTCAATCACTTGCCAACAGAATCGGCAAACATACACTACTGGCCTCGCTAGAAATCTTTCAGGAAATGCTGAGACGGGTGCGGCAGACGACGAAGGTCAGAATTCTGGTGGAAACCGCTGTGGTACGTATTGCTAGCTTAGAAGAGCTTGATCGTATCGAACAATGGCTGAACGTGTTGCAGAGTCCGGAAATGAAGGATTTTGCCAAGAGTGGTTTGGTAATCGCTCCAGGCGGTGTTGTAGCTCAGACTCCTGGTGGCGTTAAAAAAAAAGGTGAACCGTCGACAGCGATGGCGTCGGTAGTTGATGCTCCGGAACAAACTACAGCAGATGTCGTCGATGACCGCTCAGCTGAAACGTCTCTGCGTCCAAACGCGACGCCGACGAGCGATATAGTAGATGGAGTAGGTTTGCAGGTACCAAGTCACAACGCTGAGACTGAACTAACGCCTGACGTTCAAGCTACCCAATCCACTCGCCCTCCAGCCCCAACTCCAAATTCAACTTCTGCCCCGTACGCGACGTCACCGTCAGGAGTTGATACGCCCATGCCCCCACCGTCGCCAGATGAATCGATGAAAGATTCAGACTCGCAAACCACCTCTGCAGCAGTGGATGCACCAGCGAATAAACTCAACGTGACCAATCAGAATGTCCTGTCGGTCTGGGAACGGGTTTGTCAAAATCTTGACGATTTAACGGCCAGTACTCTACAATCTGCCGAATCGGTAGCAATTTCCGTGCCAAATCATCTGGTCGTGAAATTTCCATCGCACTATACTTTTCAAAAAGACGCCTGCGAACGTCCGGAACGTCGCAATAAATTAGAAGACGAGCTCTTTAGGACTACAGGAAATCGTTTTCGAGTGACTTTTGAATTGCTTCCGCAATCTTCTCAGCCTCAACCGGTTGTTCAGGACAGTGGTGTAAAGACCGCTCGCCAAAGAAGACGGGAAGCAGAGCAGCATCCAATGGTGCAACAGGTCGCGGAGACTTTTGGAGCCGAAGTGGTTCGCGTAGACCAACCACGACGCCGCCAATAATGCTCATATTAAACCGGCGAGGACTACGTTGTCCTACCAACGGTGGCATGCGTTTTGTTGGAATAATCCGGGAGAAATCACTCCCAACGCGAAAGGTGTATGAAGATGTTTAAGTCCCTGGGAAACCTCGCTTCCATGATGAAGCAGGCTCAGCAAATGGGCGGCAAACTTGAAGAAGTGAATCAAAAGCTGTCAGCAGAGCGAGTGAAGGGAGAGTCCGGAGCTGGCTTGGTGTCTGTGGAAATGAACGGGCTGGGTGAAGTCCTGCAGGTGTCGATCGCCCCGGAATTATTTGAGAAACAGGACGGTGAGCTCATGGAAGATCTCGTCCGAGCCGCGGTCAACACCACTCGGGAAAAAACCAAGGAAGTCCATGCGCGAGTGACCCAGGAAATGGCCGCTGGAATGAATATTCCGGGGTTGGAACAAGCGCTCGAGCAGTTCGGTAAGCAGCCAGATTAGGAATTATCACTGTGGCACAATTATCTGAATCGGTAACCGAACTCATCGCACAGCTTGCGAAATTACCAGGGATCGGTCGTAAAAGTGCAGAGCGTCTCGCTTACCACTTATTGCGTGTCAATAAGTCCGAAGCCTTGGCGTTTGCCGATGCAATTCGAAACGTACGTGAAAATGTGAGATACTGTAGCGTCTGTTTCAATCTGGCAGAAAGCGAGATCTGTGCAATTTGTGAGGACACTCGCCGAGACCAATCGACTCTTTGTATTGTCGAGCAACCGCGAGATTTGATGTCATTGGAACAGGCCGGAGTCTTTCGCGGGTTATACCACGTTTTGTTGGGGCGTATTGCGCCATTGGAAGGTATCGGGCCTGAGCAGCTGACCATTGACGCCTTGGTTGATCGTGTCAGAGCAGGAGGAATTAAAGAGGTGATTATGGCTACTAATCCCACCGTCGAAGGAGACGGGACAGCACTTCACATCTCAAACTTGCTCGGCAACTATGATGTAACCATCACTCGATTGGCTCGAGGAATTACCACCGGCAGTATACTCGAATTTACAAATAAGGAGATTTTGGCAGATGCCATTGCGGGTCGACAGAAATATTGAATCTGACCGTTCGTGATGTAAGCATCTTCCAGTCCATACAATGCGTTTTTCGCTCGGCCAATTTACGACTCAAAAGCAAATACAGAAGCTTGCTCCGCGGATGATCCAGTCCATGGAGATTCTTCAGTTGCCGGTGCTGGAATTGCAGGAACGCATTGATCAGGAAATGACTGAAAACCCTGTCTTGGAAGAACTTGAGCAGGACCAGGAAGAGTTAGAAGGGGCTGAGGCTGTGCAGGCGGCCGAGGCCGAGGAAGCTGCCGCGAATGATGACGTGGAATCAGAGTTGGTGGTGGATGAAGAGTCCAACAATGCAGACGACTTTGAACGTCTCGACGAACTGGATAACGAAATCCCCGATTACTTTGATGAACAGCCTCGGCTCAGCGTAAATCGAGTCCAGGAATTCTCGGATCGCTACCACGACACGATGGCGAATATTTCGCAGCGAGGAATTACACTGTACGACCATCTGGTGATGCAATTGAGAGAATTGGAATTGTCTCCGGATGTGTTTGCTATGGCCGAGCGAATCGCGTCATCCCTGGATGCAGAAGGAGGAGGTTATTTAAAGCTTCCACTTGAAAGTCTGATTCATCATGATACCGATGAGCATCAGCTGGCGATTGCTCAGGAGGCTTTAAATCTCGTCCAACGCCTCGATCCGCCAGGGATTGCTGCTCGGAATCTTGAAGAATGTCTTCTTATTCAACTTTCTCAGGATCATCCCTTTTATCGGGAACTTCATATGTTGATTACCAATCATCTGGAAGATCTTGAACACAACCGCTTACCGTTGATTCAAAAGCAAACGGGCATGAGCATTGAGGATATTCAGTTGATTTGGGAGGAGCTGCGGCATCTCAATCCCAAGCCAGCCTCCAGCTTCGTGGAGAAGCCTATCGCAACGGTTGTGCCCGACCTGTTCGTGCATCAGGATGAGCACGGAGCGTATATTGTTACCGTGGAAGAGCGGGATATACCACAGTTAGGCATTAGTGCTTATTACCGCCGACGCCTAAAAGCGACTGATGCTAATAAAGAAGAGAAAGAGTTTTTGAGGAGAAAACTCAATGGTGCTCAGTGGTTGATTGAAGCTATCCAGCAACGCCAGGCGACGCTTCTAAAAGTTTCACAGGCGATTGTCGATCATCAATTTCGCGTTATTGAGGATGGTTTGGAGGCAATTATTCCATTAAAGATGCAACAAATTGCTGACCAAGTCGGAGTCCATGTGACGACCGTAAGCCGGGCTGTTGATGACAAGTGGATTCAAACTCCACGAGGTATCTTTCCTCTGCGAGGCTTCTTCGTAGGTGGCATCACAGCAGAAGATGGTGAAGATGTGGCTTGGGATAGTATTCGTGCCAAACTACAGGAAATCATTGATAAAGAAGATAAAGCAAAGCCACACAGTGATGATGAATTGGTACGCCGTCTCAAGGCAGCTGGCTTCTCAGTCGCTCGTCGTACTGTCACCAAATACAGAAAGAAAATGGGAATCCCTAGTTCAAGACAACGTAAGGACTGGGGGAAGGTTGAAGGGTAACCGGTTTCCTGTTAGACAGATTTTACAATTCGGCAAGCCTCAGACGCAGGTGGTTTGTCCCTCTCACCTTAGCGTTTTAGGCTTCTGTGGATAAACTCCTTGCTTTGGACTGCGACGGGCAAGCTCACACATTTAGACAGTTGGGGCTGGCTGCGATGGGTAAGCTCGCGATTGCCTTTCAGAATTCTGCGGAAAATTCTTGTCTGTTTTATCTAAGCCGCAAATTTGACTCTGAATGGCACAAATTCTGTAACAGGTAAAGGCTTTTTTTTACGTGAAATTAACCTAATGGTTAGGACAGTTTACGCTGTTTTTATAGGAATCATCCAACAAAGCCGTATGTATTACGGAACTTTCTAAAGTATTACCCCTGTAACAATCGACAAATAACTTTGAGAGGTCATTTTTGTTATTTCTCGGATAGTCTTATTATCCAAGACATAGCAAACCCACCAAGACTTCTCAGGGGGGATCTACTGGGTGTTTATCTCAACACCTGGGGAGGATGCGATATGGCAATGACCCGTTCATGTCATGTTCTTAAAGATTCTCTCTGTATGTACTTACGCCGAAGTACTTCAATTCATCAATGAGCTGCCAAACCAATGATTTGTCCATGCCCGTTAGAGCACGACAACAGCGGTTGGAAGCTAAGAGGTGTATTGGGAAGCGTTGTTTTGTCAGGACGGATCCAGGCACAACAGCAAACAAGATTAGGAAGCGAGTTTTATTAGTACCCCAACCCAGTGACTTGTCGTGATTTGTTCCCCCACAATGAATCGCAAGCCAACAGCAAGTCAGGGGTCAGAGCATCCACCGGATGTTCACTAAAGAAGTCATCGAGAGAGAATTGGAGTGCCGAAATGAAGGTCTTCACAACTGGACAGGTTGCCAAGATCTGTAAAGTGGCCCCGCGCACAGTTAGCAAATGGTTTGATTCAGGGCGTCTCAAGGGATATCGTATCCCTGGTTCGCAAGATCGTCGAATCCCCCGCGATTCGTTGATCAAGTTTCTTAAAGAGCATGGTATGCCTTTAGGGGACTTAGAGGATGAAGCAATGGCCAAAGTGCTGATCGTAGCTCAGGACCAGGTATTGATCGAAAATCTTAAACGAGAATTACCGACTGAAAGGTCATTCAAGGTAGCTGTCGCTGCCAGTGGATTCGAAGCTGGAATTCAGGCAGAGAGTTTCCACCCTGACTGTATCATTGTCGATTTCTCAATTGGCAAAGTCGAATCACTTCAGATCTGCCAAAATCTGCGTCGCAACCCAGATTTTGCTGAAACGATTCTAATTGCCTTGCTGCCGGACGTAGGAAGCCCAATGAGCTTTGATCGTTCGACCATCAACGAAACTTTTAAGAAGCCGTTTGATGCAAGCTTGTTAGCTGAACGTTTACGAACATTAATTGGAACTCGTAAAGAACTCGTTTAGTCAACAAAACCAAAAGTTAAAAAAAGCGTGGTGTTATAGGCACCACGCTTTTTTTATGCGCCGATTTGTAAATTGCCCTCTGCACCTACTGGTTGATTCGAAGGTAAACTCAAGAAAGTACTAGTACCACCCGTTCCGAATAATAGATGAAGCTATGCCCGAATTCACACACTTTGATGAAGATGGCGCCACTCGGATGGTGGACGTAGGCTCCAAGGAAGCTACCAAGCGAGTGGCAACTGCTACTGCGACGGTTCGGATGCAACCCGAGACCTTGGGCAAGATTACAACTGAAAGTTTTGCCAAAGGCGATGTCTTAGAAGTTGCCCGGCTCGCCGGCATCATGGCGACCAAACAGACAGGTCAATTGATCCCACTCTGTCACCCAATTGGGATTGATCGTGTGAATGTTGATTTCGAGATAATAGTTCCGGACCGAATTGTGGTGACGGCTACGGTAGGCGTGTTTGCTAAAACCGGCGTCGAGATGGAAGCGATGACGGCGGTTAGTGTCGCCGCATTAACCATTTACGATATGTGCAAATCGGTTGACCGAGGCATGGAGGTACAGGATGTCATGCTGTTGGAAAAATCCGGTGGCAAAAGCGGTCACTACAAAAGGAGCGAGCGAAGCGAATCAACGTCTGCGTCTTAGGATTGATCTCGTTGTAGGATCGGTTGAAGCTCGTTGACAAAGTCACGTACATCTTTGAACTCGCGATAAACGCTAGCGAATCGTACGTAGGCTACCTGATCCAGGTTTCCCAGGTGCTTCATGACAACTTCTCCGATGTCGTCTGAGTGAATGTCGCCTTCGAAATTGGCGTAAATGTCGCTTTCGATTTCGGACAAGCAACTTTCAATATCTTCAGTACCGACGGGACGCTTCCAACAAGCTTTGACAATACCCTGACGGATCTTGTCTCGGATAAACGGTTCGCGAACGCCGTTCTTTTTTTGCACCTTAATCGAGAGTTCTTCCAGTCGTTCATAAGTGGTGTAACGCCGGTTGCAATCCAGACATTCGCGGCGTCGTCGAATGGAATATCCATCCGTACTCGCACGCGAATCCAAGACTCGGTCATGGTCCTGTTGGCAAAAAGGACATCGCATCAATATTCTCCGACTTAGGGATGCCCCGTTTTCGGGGCTTGAATACCATTGTCCGTATTTCCGATAAAAATACTAGCAATCACACGATTAAAAATTGGTGTAAAGATAAATTTATAACGTTGTTGAATTAGGCTGCATCACGATTGGTGGCAAATTCGCTAATTTCACCGTTGTTCCCGACATCTTCAAATCTTACAGAGACTTGCTTACTGACCCCCGATTCCTGCATGGTGACTCCGTAGAGCGTGTCGGCAGCGGTCATGGTTTTCTTGGAGTGGGTGACAATGATAAAGCGAGTGAAGTCCAGAAAGTCTTTCAGAACATTGATGAAACGACCAATGTTTGCCTCGTCGAAAGGAGCATCGACTTCATCCAAAATGCAAAACGGGCTAGGTCTAAATTGGAAGATGGCTAACAGCAGGGAAACGGCGGTGAGCGCTTTTTCACCACCACTGAGCAATGAAATGTTGATCGCGGGTTTGCCGGGAGGCGAAGTAATGATTTCAACTCCAGCTTCCAAAATGTCGACGCCTTCTTCCAGAATGATGTCGGCCTGACCGCCGCCAAATGCCTTGCGGTAGAGTTGCTGGAAGTTCTGGCGAATTGTCTCGAGTGTTTCCATGAATAAACGCCTGCTGTCGGCATCAATTCGGTGAATGATTTTCTCGAGTGATTGCTTGGCAAGCGTCAAGTCTTGAAACTGACCGGAGAGCGTGTTAAATCGCTCTTCGAGTTCGTTGAGTTCCCCTAACGCTTCCATATTAACGGCGCCGATATTCCCGAGCTTTCGTCGCAGCGTTTCAATTTCTCGTTCGACTTCTTCTCTCTGTTGCGTTTCTTCTTCGGTTTCTGCGTCCAGGTGCAAGGAAGCGATTTCGATGTCGTAATCTTCGCGTAAACGTTCTTCGAGAGTCGAACGCTGGGAGCGAAGGTCGCCAGATGCCAATTCAATTTCATGTTTTCGAGATCGAAGCCCCTCTACTTCCTTTCGGAGTTTATCTCCTGCCCGTGCCTCACGCTTTCGTTCTGCCGCAATTTCATTTTGACGCTGGCGTATGGCCATGTTTGTATCGCGGTACTGTTCTTTAGTCAGGTATAACTCTGCGAGTTGCGAAGTAGCGGAGAGAATCTGAAGTGTAGATTCCCGGAATCGATTTTGCGCTTGACTCAGCAAACGGGCCTGGTCATCCACCACGTTTTGTCGTTCTTCGTGGTCTTGTTCATACTGCAGCAACTGAGTTTCTAACGCGGAGACGCGTTGTTCACTTTTGCCAAGTTCAACTCGTAGACGTACCGCTTGAGAATTGAGTGTTTGCTTTTGTCGCTCGAGCTCGTTGTTTGCTCTATTAAAGCGAGTGAGGGAATTTGTAACTTCCTCAAGGTAATTGCTAAGTGATTCGAGTTCAGCTGTTTGTTGGGCGAGTTCTTTAGACGTAACTTGCTGTCTTTGGACAATAGTATCTAGTTGCTGTTTAGTTCCCGTCTGATTGGTGGATTCCAATTCAATTCGATCGTGACATCGTTGCAAGGTGGCTTTTCGCTGGCTGGTACGTGAACGCAAGCTTTCCACGGCAGCCTGCGATCGTTTTAGCTGTTCAGCCTGAGTGTAGATGTTTTGTTTAAGCCTCTGTTGCTCGTCACGGTTATCCTGGACTTGAGCCTCGAGAACGTAGATGTCCTGCTTGAGATTTCGCAATTCACTTCGGCGAGAAATTAACTCGTTTGAAGAATCTGGAGGCCCCATCGTAGTAATGCCGTGCTGGTCAATCCGCTCTCCGGCTTTCGTGATGACTTCGATTTGACCGAGGTGACGTTGCCATAAGTGTTGAGCTGAGGTGAGATCCTGTGTGATCCAGGTGTTCGATAGCAGCATTGTGAACAATGGCTTGAATCGTTCGGCACAGTGCACCAATTCGTCTGCCCGGCAAACCACGTTGGGATCTTGCTCGAGTGTTAATGGTGTTTGTGGTTGCCGGATGTTTTGAAGGTTTAATATGGTGAGTTGGGAGGCGAGTTGAGTCCTGCCGGTTCGGCAAGAATCAAGTAAAGCGTCATTCTCTGTGACAACGAGTTGAGCGTTTGTTCCCAATGCAAGATCGACGAGTTTGGCCGACGTGAAATCAACTTCTGCCAGATCAGCGACTAATCCCAACATGCCTAAAGGAAGTGAGGTATCATCCGACGCTTGCGACTCGTCAAGCAACTGTTTTACAGCCTCACTGACTCCGGCATTCCGGGTTTCTAATTCTTCAAGTACATTGCAGCGTTCTCGAACCGCGGTTAGCCGTTCCATTAAAGCATGCAGGTTTTCCTGCCGTCGTTCATGGACACGCTGGTTGTCGGAAAGTTCTCGAGCCAGGACTTCAGTCTCGTCTTCGGCCGACTCTAACTTCGATTCCAATGTCTCAACTTGTTTTCGATGATCGGTAGCTTGCTCGCGCAGTGAGGCCAGTGTTTTATTAATTGCTTCGAGTTGCCCTGAAACAACTTCTTTTTGCTCATCTAGATCACCTGAATTTGCGAGCAATTGTCGGTGGGTGGATTCTGCCTCACTGGCGTTTTTAGTCGCTGTTACTTGCTCTATACGCTGTACTTCGGTGTCCTCTTGGATTTCTTTTAGTTGTTCTTCGAGGTGCCTTCGTTGAGATTCGATGGTGTTGAGTTCGGTTTGTGTTGACTCAAGCGTTGCCTGTGACGATTCGAGCTCCGATTGTGTCAGGTTAACTCGGTCTGCTAAACCACCGACATTTGTTTGGGTCACGGCCAGTTGAATACGGTGGCGAGCGATTTCATTAGCAAGTTCTTCCAGCCTCTGAGTCTGCACCGATTGGGTCGTTACAAACTCCGCAATTTTCTCGCGTACGGAAGCAGACAATTCTTCCTGGCTTTGCAGATCGCCGGTAAGGCGTTCCAGTTGCGAATCGAAATCAGCAATTGTCGAACAACTCTGTTCAATCTGAAGTGTTAATTCATTGGATTGGGTATCTAATTCTTCGATTTGCTGGTCAAAGATTTGGGTTTGCTCGTTGAGCTGACGCCATTGGGCCAATCCAATTTGAGTGCGTAACTGTTGTAGGCGGTCGCTGTATTCTTTATAACGGCGGGCTTTTGTTGCCTGATTGCGAACAGCTTTTAGTCGACCTTCAACTTCATCCACGATGTCCGAGAGCCGCAATAAGTTCTGGTCGACACGATCTAATCTTCGTAAGGTTTCAATCTTTTTGGCTTTAAACCGACTAATGCCCGCCGCTTCTTCAAAGATTTGTCGCCGGTCTTTGCTGGAAGCTTCCAGCATGCGAGCAACTTTACCTTGCTCAATAATGCTATAAGCATCAGCGCCGATCCCTGTTCCCCTGATTAGATTTTTAATATCCTTGAGTCGGCATGGTTCGTCATTGATTAAGTACTCGCCTTCACCACTTCGGTATACTCGACGTGTGACTCGAATTTCATCGTGCTCTAGAGGTAATAGCCGACTGGAATTGTCAAAGATGATGGTTGCTTCAGCACTGTTGATATCCCGGCGATTGGACTGGTTGGGACTCTTGAAGATCACGTCGGCCATCTCTTTGCCACGCAAACTTTTAGCACTAGTCGTGCCAAGCACCCATTTCACCGCGTCTACTACGTTGGATTTACCGGATCCATTAGGCCCCACGACAACGGTAATTCCTTCGGGGAATTCAAACCGCGTCTTATCGGCGAAGCTCTTAAAGCCGGTTAGTTCCAGCGCTGTTAGCATCGGGTGTGCGTACCTGTTGAGATGATGGGTTAAAGTCCGGGGACTGCCGCTTTGAATTTGTCTAACATCGACTCTGAGTTATTTTGCTCCGTTTGCGTTGCAGAGGAATCTGCTTGAACTCGAGAGCGATTTCGATTGATGGCATCGGCTTCCGTCTCGGCCAGACGGTCGAAGTAAAGTTCTGGGATTGGATTGGCGACATTGAATTGAGATCGCTCCTGAGAATCGGGTGATTCGATGGAGTCAGCACGCGAGCCTGAATTGTCGTTGCGATTGAAATTCCAGACAGGACGTGGGCGTGCCCCAATCAGTACCCGGGCATTGATTGCATTTTCCTTTTTAAGAGTTTGCAACATATCGACGACGTCTGAGTAATTTCCATCTACCTCGGCGATTGCACGAATGACATCTGGAAGGGCAGTCGTAGAACTGGAGAAGCGATCTGGCATATTGGGCGAGAATCGACTGATCTGCAATTGGCCGTCGCCTTTGTTTTTGATGATGATTTCTTTGCCAGCAAAAACATGGTCAGGTGGTGTGACCATAACGCCTTCTCCAAAAGCTACAATTTCCGGTCGCTTGGACATAGAGATGTGCACCAATGGGTAGGCTGATGTTTCGACTTGATGGTAATGAAAGTCATTAAAAGTACGTCCGTTGACCAGAGGGGAATTGGGGTTTCGAGTCCAAAGAGCTCGAAATGCTCCGACCCGTGTTTCCGCACTCTCAGCATTTAAGAGTTCAGTAATGGCATCCAGGGCATTGACATGATCCATGCCTGCTAGGGCGGTCAAGGAATGCCAGCGGAAAGCGATATGCTCCGAGGCGAGCCTGCTCAGTGCAGGGGCTGCATCTGGTTCATCCAGATAGGCCAGTGACTCGGCAGCATAGAACCGGACTTCCGGGTCCTCGCTTGCCAATCCTTGTCTTAACGTGGGTATTGATTCGGAACCAATTGCTTCCAATTGCATCGCTGCTTCCGCAGCTGTGGTTGGTTCAAGCAATTTAGCTAGTAGCAGTTCCTTGCGACTGAAGCTGTCCAGTTGTGACTCTCCGACTACGATGCTTCGTATGACATTCATATATCGAGAAACATTGTGACGGTAGCTATCATGCACGGCTAGTTCGATGTAATTGTCGCTTTTTGCATTGGCGACTCCCTTGCTGTTCTCGTCAGTGTATTGCAGAAATCTTCGATTGATTGCTGAGGCAATTCGGGTCGCCGTGCGGATGCTGCTGTATTTGGTTTTTACAAGTAATCCCAGAGGACGGTCCATCTGAGAGACGCCGCCTCCGAGTACGATGCCGGATCGGCTGTTCGTAGGATCATCTTTACCGCGGAATAGGGTGTGTTCCAATACGGATCCCTCCGATAAGGCTGCGACATGGCCGGTTCGTACATTTTGATTAAGCACTGCGAGTTCTCGCATTCGCGAACGTAAAAGATACCCGTCTTTTAAGCTTTCTGTTTTTGAATGAGGAGGAACGCGTACTTCTACATCAAACCGATCACCTTTACGAACACCCGGTGGGAGAAAGCCTCGTAACATGACTAGTGACGTCTGTGGTGAACTTAAAAGTGCATTCGGATTTTCTACGTCGTGTGTTTGCATTTCGTCGATGAGCATTTGGCGATGCATGCCGGAAGGCGGTGTGCTGCCGGTATTCTTAAGGCCTGTGACCAGGCCAACGCTTTCGACTTTGAGGTAATTCATCCCATTGGGGACGGTTAGGTCGCCCACGGTTAGAGTCGGAGTTTCTTCTTCCCCTCCGGGAATCAATTCCTTGAGCTGTTTAGAACCTGGAATGCGATCTGTCAGGCTGCAGCCAGTGAGCATTAGAGTGGACCAGAGTCCAGCGGTTAGCAAGATAGTATATTTTAAGTCTAGAACAGGCTTCATGCCTCAATCACTCCTTAACGCAAATCCTTTTGCGCACATTTCAACCGCCGTCCACCTGTCAAAAGGGCGCTGAACGACTAAACCATTCGTAAAAATAAGGGAAATCGAGGTTTGAGGTCAATAACCATTTAGCCATTTAACCAATTAGCCCACGTGACAATTAGATTGTTAGACAATTGGGTAGTTGGGTCGGCCGGACGGCCGAAGCGGATAGGTAGTTGGCTTAAGGTAGGTCTTCGCCGCTACCACCCCAGGGATTGCAGCGACAAATTCTCCAGGCCCCTTTGAGCGACCCTTTGATTGGCCCATGCTTACGAACAGCCTGAATATAATAATTGCTGCATGTTGGAGTAAATCGACAGCTTTGGCCGAAGATTGGGCTGAGGAATATTTGGTATAGTCGCACACATCCAATGAGAAGCTCACTGATTCCTTTGCGAGCAAGTAGGAACAACTTACCAAGGAGAGTCATGACGTCCGATCCAGTTTGCTGGCTGCACGTTGTAGGAGTTTGTGAAGGGAATGGGCCACTGCCTCTGAATCTGGTTTAGCACCTTTGCGAGGACGAATTACAAAGTCGATTCCTTTAGGGAGTTCGTGCTGTTGCTGGCGAAACGCCTCCCGGCAATAGCGTTTCCAGCGATTGCGGATCGGAGCATTTCCACAAACCTTCGGAATCGATAAGCCCATGCGACTTTCTGGTAGAGAATTAGCCCGTAGGTTGATAACCAATACCTGATCCGCTTCGAAGAGACCGGTCGCATAAACCTCAGCAAATTGGCTGGGGCTTTTTAGGCGAAGGCGTTGGGGAAATGTTTGGGAAACGGACATGAAAATCTTACCAGGTAAGCTTTTCGCGTGGACTGGGTTGATTGAGGTCGGAAATCTGATCAATGATCGATTCAGGTATCGAATCGGGTAGCTGGATTTGTATTGTCACGTACAGATTGCCTCTGCCTGATTTGTGGGATACGCCGTGCTTGGGAACTCGAATCTTCTTACCACTTTGGATCCCCGGAGGAATTTTTAGGTCAATCTTGCTATAGGGAGTGGGGATTTCAATTGTTGTACCGGTTAACGCTTCGGCTAATGTGATGGGGACCTCTAGTTCCAGATCACGTCCAGCCCGAGTGTAGTTAGGGTGATCGCAAACGTGGATCTGAATAATCAGATCGCCTGGAGGACCACCGCCTTGTCCTGGTTGCCCATAGCCTGATACCTTTATCTTTTTGCCTTGCTTGATACCGGCAGGGACTTTTACGTTTAGTGGTTTTCGTACACCGTCAGGTGTCATGACGGTGATATTGAATTCACCACCTTTGACTGCAGTGGCAAAGGGGATTTCCTGAGATGCTTCACGGTCTTGCCCCTGACGAGGACGTGGCCCACGGCCTCCGCCAAATCCGCCAAAGAACTGTTCGAAGCCACCGCCGCCTCCCATGCCGCCAAAGATAGATTCTAGATCAACGCCTCCTCCGCCAAATGGGTTTCCGCCTCCCATTTGTTCAAAGCCAGCACCAAATTGATCGTACTGACCTCTTTTTTGATCATCGGAAAGAACATCATAAGCTTGTTGGACTTCCTGAAATTTGGACTTGGCCGAGTTATCACCGGGGTTCATGTCCGGGTGATACTTTCGAGCTAGATCTCGGTAGGCTTTCTGGATTTCCTTGGAGGATGCTCCACGGGATACTCCGAGTGTTTTGTAAAAGTCCTGACTCATATATAGAAGCGAGCTATGAAGGGGTTTGCGTTGTCCAGTTCAATCTACTCGGATTCTAACAACAACCTTCTCACACGGTAAGAGTCCTGTCAGTAGTGGTGGCGGAGTGAGGGTGCGTTAATCCTGATTTTTGGCTACTCTACGCTAGTTGAAGACTAGATGGTAGTGCATGTCAGGCGAGACGGTCAGCCTGCCAAAGTAATTTCGGCATTCAGTTGGGAAAGGATTTGGAATGAGTGGAAAGCGATGGATGTGTTGGGTACTCTTGGTAGCTCTGCTTTGTCCGGAATTGGCTGTAGCTCAAATCGGAGTGATTGACTTTCAGGTTGTGGATTCGGAGTCCAAGGAGCAGATCGCGGCACGCATCCATTTATGGGATTCAAAGGGGAAAGTTATCCGTCCGCCCGTATTACCGTTTTGGCATGATCACTTTGTTTGCAACGGAAAAGTAAGGCTTCGTGTGCCACCTGGAGACTATCGGTTTGAGATTGAACGCGGTCCTGAATATCGAATTCACTACGGCAATTTCAGAATGCTTCCGGGGGCACGGGAAGCAAAAGTGATTCCCTTAAAGCGAATTTTAGATATGTCGGAAAAAGGCTGGTATGCGGGTGATCTGCATATTCATCGCCCTGTCAAAGACGTCCCGTTACTCATGCAAGCGGAGGACTTGTATGTGGCACCGGTGATTACCTGGTGGAATAAACAAAATCTCTGGAGCGGTTTGGATTTGCCAGATGAATCGTTGCAGTTAGTCGATGGCAAACGCTGGATGCACGTATTAAGTGGCGAGGATGAACGTGATGGTGGGGCTTTGTTGTATCACAATATGCCCGAGATCTTCGATATTACGGCTGGAGAGAAAACTTTTCCATCCTCGATGGAGTATTTGATCCCCATCCGTCGTATGCCGGGCGTCCACGTCGACATTGAAAAGCCATTCTGGTGGGATACTCCACTCTGGATTGCCAGCGGTATGGTAGATTCCATCGGTTTGCTTAATAACCATATGCAGCGTAGTAAAGTATTACCAAATGAAGCCTGGGGAAAACCTCGTGACGCTCGTCGCTTTCCAGGAGTTCATGGCAATGGTAAGTGGTCGCAGGAAATCTATTACCAGATCTTAAATACAGGGCACCGGATTGCTCCGTCTGCCGGTTCCGCTTCGGGGGTGTTAGATAATCCGGTTGGATATAACCGAGTTTATGTTCACTGTGGAGACGATTTTAATTGGAACTCCTGGTGGAAAAATCTTAAGGCAGGCAAGGTCGTGGTAACTAATGGTCCTATCATGCGACCATTAGTTAACGGACAGTTGCCGGGCCACGTGTTTGAGGCACCGGCTGGGGAAACCCTATCCTTACAGCCGACATTGAATTTGGCCATTCAGGACAAAGTTGAGTACTTGGAGATCGTTCGAGATGGACTCGTTATTGAAAATGTCCCTCTGGATGAATATGCCAAGATGGGAGGGCGATTACCTAGGGTGGAGTTCAAGGAAAGTGGCTGGATGTTAATTCGAGCGGTGACGAATAACCCCAAAACTTATCGGTTGGCCAGTTCTGGTCCCTATTATGTTGAGATTGGTGGTGCCCGACGAATCAGCAAAGCGTCGACTCAGCTTTTCATCGATTGGCTGAAGGAACGACAGCAAAAGGTGATGCTTGAGGATCCGACTCAACAGCAGGCTGTCTTAAGGTATTACGCAGGGGCTCAAAAATACTGGGAGGCAGTTTTAGAGGCTGCAAATGCGGATTAATTCCTATCTCTTACCACTCCAAGAGAAGCTGGGTAATTACCGCGAGGATGTGCTATATTGAAGAAACAAGACAACAGCTTTAGTAGCCCAGAGTTACTGAAGAAATACAAACCAATCCTTGGTGATAAAAGGGAGCATGACATGGGAATTAAGAATCGTCGTCAATTCCTCGAAGAATCTATGTTAGCCGCAGCGACAGCAGCTGCAGCAACCACACCGGCAATTGTTGCCGCTCAGGACGCACAAAGCAAAAGCCCCAATGAGAAACTGGGCGTGGCTGTTGTGGGTGTTCGTGGTCGCGGTGGAAGCCATATTGGAGCATTCGCTGGTCGACAGGATACTGAAATTCTCTATATCTGCGATGCTGATCGTGACGTCGGTGGTCGCCGAGCTGAGGAAGTTGGCAAACGACAAGGCGGTAAGGTACCTGTTTTCGAAGAAGATATTCGAAAGGTGCTGGAGGACGACCGTGTTGATATCGTTAGTATTGCCACGCCAAATCACTGGCATGCTTTGGGAGCGATCTGGGCAATTCAGGCTGGTAAAGATGTCTATGTCGAAAAGCCGGTTAGTCATAATGTCTCAGAAGGTGCTCGTATTGTTGAAGCTGCCCGCAAATACAACCGCATTTGCCAGACTGGGACTCAATCCCGATCTAACCCTGGTATGCAGTCCTTAATCGACTTCGTACAGAGTGGTGGTATTGGTGAAGTCAAGGTAGCTAGAGGGCTTTGTTACAAGCGTCGTAAGTCTATCGGTGAACGCGGAACTTATGCACCTCCAAAGAATGTCAATTATGACCTTTGGCTGGGGCCAGCACCGGAGAAACAGGTTTCTCGACCTCAATTCCATTATGACTGGCACTGGCAAACCGATTACGGTAATGGAGACTTGGGGAATCAGGGAATCCACCAGATGGATATCGCTCGCTGGGGACTAAACATTGATCATCTCTGTGTTTCAACCCTGAGCTATGGTGGTCGATTTGGTTATGTCGATGCTGGCAACACAGCAAACACTCAGGTCGTTTCTCATGGTTACGGCGAGAAATCTCTCATCTTTGAAGTTCGTGGTTTGGAAACTTCGGATTACAGGGGAGCGAAGATCGGTGTGATTTTTGAAGGTACAGAAGGCTATGCTGTCTGCCCGTCATATCACAACGGTACCGCTTTTGATAAAGATGGAAACCAGATCAAATCGTTCTCGGGCGGCGGTGATCACTTCGCAAACTTTGTGAAAGCAGTGCGAGCTCGTGATCATAAATTGCTTAATGCCGATATCCGTGAAGGTCATCTCTCAAGTGCACTTTGCCATCTTGGTAATATCTCTTTGAATTGTGGTGGCAATCTGGATATTGATAAAGCCAAGGAAGCTCTGGATAAGCACATTTCTCAAGACGATGTGCACGACACGTTCCAGCGCACGTTGGCTCACGGTAAAGACAACAACGTTGATTATGCTGTCACTCCGTTCTCATTCGGTGAACTTCTGGAGATTAATCCTGAAGATGAGTCGATTGTCGGAAACGAAAAGGCAAGTCAAATGTTGTCGCGTGAATACCGTAAACCGTTTGAAGTTCCTGCCGCAGGTCAGGTTTAATTGAAAACGATTACGGGTTCGCGATGCGAATGCCGAATTAAATGACTTTAACAACGCCGATTCATCTGAGCATGATGGTCGGCGTTGTTTCTTGTTAGATGGATGATCAATTCTCGATGGAAGAGTTACTAGGGGATATCCAAATCCTGTACGAACAGGGGCCCTGCCTGATTATCAATAAACCCGGAGGTTTGCTAACGCAGGCGCCCCCACACATTGACAGTGTGGAGATGAGGCTGAAGAAATTCATCCGTGTCCGGGATGAAAAGCCAGGCCGCGTCTACTTAGCAGTCCCTCATCGTCTCGATCGCCCTGTCACCGGCGTGATGGTTTTTGCATTGCACCAGCGCGCAGCGAAGCGAATTTCAAATCAATTCCAGCAACGCCAGGTGGAGAAGGAATACTGGGCCTGTGTGGAAGGTGAAGTTTTGGAGGAGCAAGGCACGTGGCTAGATACGATGCGTAAAGTACCCGGTGAGGCTCGAAGTGAAATCTGTGCTGACAGTGTCGAGCAAGCTAAGCAGGCAGTATTGCACTATCGAGTCATGAAAAGAGAGGCCGGTAAGTCCTGGCTGTCGATTGAATTGGAGACAGGGCGAACGCATCAGATTCGATTGCAATGCGGTAGTCGAGGATTTCCAATCGTAGGTGACACCCTTTATGGGGCTCAAACAACCTTTGGATCGCACCATGAGGATGAGCGTCGGCGGTGTATTGCTTTACATTCTCGCCGGCTGAAAATCCGTCATCCGATGATTGATGAATATGTTCAGCAAGTCGCTCCTGTTCCGGCAACTTGGGAAGAGGCTGGAATATTCGTCGACTAAGCTAAAAAAGTCCAGAGAAGGACGGAATTGTGGTTGTTGTTCCTGCCTTAGGTCCGGTTCTATTAAATAAAACATTAACTATAATGACTAGTGAATGATTGGGTGCATTGACCTGTGAGTAACCGAAGGGCGAAGCAGAATCCAGGCACCGTTGAGAGAGTTCGGAGAATTCCGCATACATGGTTCGTCCTGTAAGAATTGGCGCTGTTTCCTACCTCAACACCAAACCGCTTGTGTTTGGGTTGGCTGAGCGTCTACCTGAAGCTGAGATTGTATTTGATTTGCCGAGTCGTTTGGCTGACGACTTGTCTTGCGGTGAGTTAGATATCGCGTTGATTCCGACGGTCGAGTACTTTCAGGATCCCGGTTATAAGATCGTTTCCGATGCCTGCATTGCCTGTCGCAGAGATGTTTACAGTGTCTCGTTACTGAGCCAATGCCACTCGGCGGATATTAAAACGCTGGCGTTGGATGAAGGGTCTCGTACAAGCGCAGCATTGGTTCAGGTCTTACTTAAAAAACGACTCGGGATCATCCCTGAACTACATCCATTTCCCATTGGTAGTGATTTGCAGGAATTGGAAACCGATGCAGTGTTGATCATCGGTGACCGGGCAATGCATGTTGACAAATCTAAATTTGCAGAAACCTGGGATTTAGGGCAGGAATGGGTCGATTGGACCGGCTTGCCATTTGTCTTTGCCATGTGGACTGCACGTGCAGACTTGGAAGTAGATTTGAGTTCCATCGAACATGCGTTTTCAGGAGCGCGAGATGAAGGTGTTCAGAATATTGCTCAGATAGCTGCTCAACATTCGTCGGAATTGGGGATTTCACAACAACAATGTGAAGTCTATTTGCGGGATCATTTATACTTTTATTTAGGCGAACGTGAGCGACAGGGGCAGGAGTTGTTTCGCCGGTACGTGGATGAATTAGCAGCCGTTGCCCAAAACGGATAAGCAAGATACCAATGACTGATATAACACCGATCCTTGATAAAGCTGTAGCCGGGAAACGCCTGACCCCGGATGATGGTATTGCCTTAATGAAGTCAAGCAACCTGAGTGCCATTGGTAAAGCGGCCAATGCGGTTACTCAGAGACTGCATCCGGAGCCGTACCGAACTTACAACATTGATCGGAATATCAACTACACCAACATCTGTACGGCGGTCTGCGATTTTTGTGCATTTTACCGTGGCCCGAAAAGTGATGAAGGGTGGGTGTTAGAACGGGAGGAGTTACTTCAGAAAATTGAAGAAACAGTCGCCTTGGGAGGAGACCAGATACTGATGCAGGGTGGTCTGCACCATGAATATAAACTGGATTGGTACGAGCAGTTATGCCGTGATATTAAAGAGCGTTTTCCCCAGGTGAATATCCACGGTTTTAGCCCTCCTGAACTGTATCACTTTACAAAGATGAACGGTATCACCATCGAGGAAGTGTTAACGCGTCTAAAGGCTGCAGGCTTAGGCAGCATTCCTGGTGGTGGAGCCGAAATACTCGTGGATCGAGTGCGGGATGGAATGACCCGCGGAAAGGTGGATACCGAGAATTGGCTGAATGTTATGCGAGTTTGGCATCAAATGGGAGGCCACTCCAGCGCTACGATGATGTATGGGCACATCGAAACTTTGGAGGAACGCATCGAACACATGGAACGGGTGCGCCAATTACAGGATGAAACCAATGGATTCACCGCATTTATCTCTTGGACATTCCAGCCGGATAACACACCGTTGTCAGATATTCAACCACTTGGCTCGTATGAATACCTGAAGGTCCAGGCGATATCACGACTCTACCTCGATAATGTTCCTAATATTCAGTCGAGTTGGGTAACTCAAGGCCTCAAAATTGGCCAACTAGCATTGCTCTATGGAGCCAATGATATGGGGAGCCTAATGATAGAAGAAAATGTGGTGGCGGAAGCCGGTACGGTTCATTACTTAACGCTTGACCAAATCCGGGATTCGATTTCTGAATTGGGATTCACCCCTCGCCAACGCAATGTCCATTATGAATTGCTGGACGAAACCCATGAGCAACAGGCCGTTGAAGCAAATCGTGAGTGGATGAAAAGAAAGCTCGAAGAGCAGCAAACCCCTTTAGTCCAGTTGTCGACCTAATACGTTGATTGTCCACGGTTTTATTTTGATCGACTTGAAGGACTCTCTTTATGATCGTTGTTGAGAATCTTCGGAAAAGCTATCCCGACCTTGAGCTCGATGAAGTGAAGGCTGTCGATGGTGTGAGCTTTCGCTGCGAACCCGGGCAGATCTTCGGGTTATTGGGTCCCAATGGAGCCGGAAAGACGACGGTTCTTCGTACGCTGGCGACTTTGCTTAAGCCAACTTCTGGTTCAGCCACCATCGCAGGTTTTGACGTCGAGGCGGAAGCTGAGCAAGTACGGCGTCATATTGGATTTGTTTCTAACAATACTTCAAATTATGATCGCATGTCCGCACGTGAGATGGTGGAGTTCTTTGGTCGTCTGCATGGCATGCCGGAAGGTGAGTTGCAGAGTCGGGCATCATTGGTTTACGAGCAGTTGCAGATGACGGAATTTCTGGAGGTGGCAGGTGGGAAGATGTCCACCGGTATGAAGCAAAAGGTCTCCATTGCTCGTGCCATTATCCATAACCCTCCGGTGTTGATTTTTGACGAAGCCACGGTTGGGCTGGATGTACTGGTTGGACGTTCCTTGCAAAACACGGTTTTGGAGCTGAGAGATCAGGGCAAGTGTATTCTTTATTCGACACACCATATGAGGGAGGTCGAGCGAGTCTGTGATCAGGTGGCTATCATGCATAACGGCAAGATTCTCTGTGAAGGAACACAAGAGGATCTGAGAGAGCAGTTTAACCAGAACGATCTGGAAGATGTCTTCTTTGACTTGCTGGAGCAGCAATTGCAACCAGGGGAATACGAATGAACTGGTTCAATGTAAAACGATTGTTTGTACGGGAATTGCTCAGTCAATTACGAGATCGCCGTACATTGTTCACGACGGTTTTGCTACCTGTCATGATTTATCCGGTATTGGGATTGGTCATGATGCAGGTTGCTCAATTCGTGACTGAAAGTAAAAGTAATGTGGTGCTGGTCGGTGAGGCGACCTTTGAAGGTTTGCCTCAATTTGTTAATCCGAACGGGGAAGAAGAGGGACTGGTTACATCGCAGGATACCTTACTGACCCTCATTCCAGAAGAGTTTCCGGAACATGCGACATTGGAAGGGGTCCAGGAGTCACTTCAACAAAGGCTTGATAGTAAGGAATTTGATGCAGCATTGGTGCTAAGCCCTGAATTGCATCGGTACTTGCAGTTTCTCAGGGAATCCGTCGATGGAACGGCGAGTTTTGACGTTCAGCCTGAAGCGATTCCAGGGCCGGTGATAGTCTATAATTCGGTGGCTGATAAATCCAAGATTGCCAGATCGCGAATTGCTGGCGCACTTGATAAGTGGGAAGAAGAAGTAAGGGCAGCTCTTTTTGAATTGGGTAAGCTTCCGTTAGGCGTTGCGACGCCGGTTGAAATTCAGGTTCAGGATATCGCACCCGAGGAGAGTCAGGCTGCTCAATTTTGGGCCAGTATGATTCCAATCATGTTATTGCTGTGGACTTTGACAGGAGCGTTTTATCCCGCGGTTGATCTGTGTGCGGGAGAGAAAGAACGGGGGACTTTGGAGACGCTCTTGTGTGGGCCAGCAAAACGCGTCGAGATTGTAACCGGGAAACTGCTAACCGTCATGGTATTTAGCTTTGCGACGTCGTTGGCCAATCTCGTTAGCATTGCTTTTACCGGGGTGTTTATGGTCGCCAAGGTGATGCCTGTTGGAAGTGAACTCCACTCCAAGCTGGGGATGTTCCCTGGTTGGAATATTCTCTGGAGTTTGGTGGTGTTGATCCCTTTGGTTGCCATGTTCAGTGCATTGGCTTTGGCCGCAGCGACCTTTGCTCGTAGTAGCAAAGAAGGTCAATACTATATGATGCCACTTCTAATGCTGGCATTACCTCTGTCGATGATTAGTGTGATGCCCAATGTGGAGCTTGATCTGGGCACAAGTCTCATCCCCATTGCAGGCTCAGCGTTGTTATTGCGAAACCTTGTTGAGTCCCAATTCGATGTCGCGATTCGTTTCGCAATCCCTGTAATGGCCAGTAGTGCTTTCTGTTGTTACCTCGCTGTTCGTTGGGCGACTTTTCAGTTTAATAGTGAGGCAGTCCTGTTTCGTGAAAGCGAGAAATGGGATATTCGCCTATGGATACGTCAACTGATTCGTAATAAGCCATTGCTGCCGACAGGTGGCATGGCGATCTTTGTGGCGATTGCCATTTTGATGCTGCGATATGTGGCTAATGCGACCGCCAGTGCTCCGGAAACCTGGCAGGACTTTGTATTTTCGAATAGTATCGCACTGATTCTAACGATCGGCGTCCCCGCAATTTTGGTTGCCGTGTTGCTGACAAGTAATCGAATGGGGGCATTGAAATTAACGCCCCCCCCCGTGGTAGCAGTTCTGATCGCCGTTTTGTTACCGTTCCTGCTTCATCCCACCATTATTTGGCTGGGGGTTGGGATCGAACAGCTTTACCCGGTCAACCCTGCGATGAAGGCAGCCACTGCCCCAGTCGAAGCGATGTTGAATTCGGCTCCCCTGTTCGCGCTCATGTTCGTAATTGCCATTGTTCCGGGGATCTTTGAAGAGCTGGCATTTCGGGGAGTGATTCTGACTGGATTACAGAAAGACTCCCGACCTTCGTCGGCAATTTTTGTCTCTGCATTTTTCTTCGGCATCACGCACGGGATATTACAGCAGTCATTAAATGCATTTATTATCGGGCTTTTATTAGGGTATATCGCCGTCCGTAGTGGGAGTTTGATTCCGACGATTATTATGCATGTGTTGCACAACGGCATTACGGTCTTGGTGGCTCGAAGTGAGAGTCAAGAATGGCTGTCCCCGCTCCTGATAGACTATCACGGCACTCCTATGTATTCTCCGCTTGTTGCAATGTGCGGTGGTGTAATCGCGATCGGACTTATTGTCTGGTTCCATATTCAAACCAGGCCCAAGTTAGCCGTTGGTAAGTCTCAATACGCAGGTGACTGATGTCGATTTATTATCGAGCAGCCTGGATTTTTCCGGTGAATTTCCCTCCCGTTAATGAAGGCTGGGTGGAGGTCGATAACGGAGTGGTCATCCGTATTGGTTCTAAATCAACTGCCCCTCCCGAATTTCAAGACGTTCAGCAACAGTTTGAAGTACACGATCTGGGAAACGTCGCGTTGTTGCCAGGGTTGGTCAACTCGCACACGCATTTGGAATTTAGCGAACTATCTACTCCAGTCGGTGATCCGAGCCTCGATTTTGATGATTGGATTGCTGAAGTCGTAAAGTATCGACGGGAAAAGGCAGCCGAAGGAGTAGAGTGGCTCGAAGAGACGATCGCGTTGGGTGCTGGTGAGTCCAGAGAAGTAGGAGTCATTGGGATTGGTGAAATTACCACCAGTAATTCTCTACTAGCCTGTTACTCAAAATTGAATACTCGGATCGTCTCGTTATTGGAAGTCATCAATTACTCAGCAGAGCAAGTCTCTGATGTTACAGCAGGCGTTCAAGACTATCTGACTGAGGCTGCTATCTCTGGGGTAAATGCAGGCATAAGTCCTCACGCACCATACACGGTACATTGGGAGCAACTTAAATTGCTTTGTGGATTGAGTAAAGATTTCGAAGTTCCCTGTGTAATGCACCTTGCTGAAACGGCAGAAGAGTGTGCTTTGATTCAGACGCGGTCGGGGCCATTAAGGGAAATGCTTGAGCGTTTGGGTATGTGGGAAGAGGCAGGGATTCCTGTAGAGTCATCGTTTCAACAGTACATTGAAACGCTTGCTAGTAGTTGGCGTGCTTTGATTGTACATGGTAACTATCTCAAACATGACGACTGGGAATTACTGGGGAAACTCAGTAGTAATGTAAGTGTGTGTTATTGTCCCCGAACCCACCATTACTTTCGGCATCCAACCTATGCATTGGAGGAGATGTTAGCAGCAGGAGTGCGGGTTTGCTTAGGGACAGATTCTAGAGCTTCTAATCCGGATCTGAATCTGCTTGCCGAAGTGGAATTTGTAAGGAACGAGTACCCCAACTTGAATCCTAGCACACTCTTAGAAATGGTAACGGTCAATGCCGCATTTGCACTGGGTTTGGAAACCACGCACGGATTTATTGGCACGGATGCGGTAGCCTCTGTTTTGTCGGTCTCGTTGACAAAAGAAGAAGCCGGGGCCTCGGAGTCAGCATGCTTATCCGCAGTGTTGGCTCGCCTTTCAGAGGCGCAGTTGTTGAGACTATAGACGACAGTTGTTGATAGGAGTTTCTAAAATGGCAGAAGCTCCTAATTCTTCCAGTTGATCCATTACCGAAGTGACTTGCTTCGTCTTTACCATCACTCGAACGGCACACCAATCACTGTCTTCAAGAGAAGTGATTGTTGGCGATTTGAATCCCGGGGTAATTTCTTCCGCCTGGGCTAATTGGTTTTTGGGGATGTTGTACTCAAGTAGCGAGTAGCCTCGAGCGATGACGACCCCTTCTAAACGGCGAACGATACGGTCTGCAAGTTCAGGGTGTCGTTTCTGCTGATTTTGAATAAGGATGGTTTCATAGTTGCCGATTTCATGAGAAATCTTCAGTCGGTTTGCGGCGAGCGTTGAGCCGGTTTCAACCAGATCGACAATCGCGTCGGCAATTCCCAACGTGATCATGATTTCCACGGAACCTGTGAGTGGCACCACGTGCGCTTCCGCATCGTGTTGTTGTAGATAGTTTTTGGTGACATTCGTGAAACTGGTGGCGATTCGTAAGCCGTTTAATTGCGCAGGGCTGTCGATCTCCATCGATTCAGGTACACAAACAGCAAGTCGGCATTTTCCAACGCCCAGTGATAGCCGTGTCTGTACGTCGGCCTGTGCTTCCGCGACTAAATCTGATCCAGTGATTCCCATGTCGATGGCACCCTCTGCACAAAGTACAGGGATGTCGTCCGTTCGCAGGAAAATGATTTCTATAGGTAGGTCAGAAACTTTGGCAAACAGAGAACGATTTTGTCGGCGGAATTTAATGCCGGCCTCTTTCAGAAGTTCACTAGCCAGATCAGATAGCCGACCTTTGCTGGGTAATCCAATTCGCAGGTTACTCATGGGATGGTACTTATGTTCGTGCAGGTTTTATTTAGGATTTGCGTGATGCTTTTTCATCGATTCCGGAGACGCCGAATCGTCGCCCCAGTTCAGTTTCGATTTCACTGATGTGAATTTCGTGGTAGCCGAGCATTACCATGAGGTGGTAAAGCAGGTCGGCTGCTTCATAAATTAAATGCTCTCGACCGGAGTCCCCCGGTTCGTCAGCGGCTTCCACGACTTCTCCGGCCTCCTCCATGATCTTCTTACCAATCAAGTCGTTCCCACCTTGGAATAACTTGGTTGTGTAAGACTTTTGGGGAGGATTGAGGCGACGCTCTTCGATAACCGCCATCAGTTGATGTAATACCAGGGATGCTTCGTCCAAAGGATTCTTTCCCCTTTACAGGAGATGGATTTGAAACCACGATGAAATAACGTGTTTGCTACTAAGCGTTTATCGTAGACTCACGAGTCAATACTGACAATCGCCGAACGGACATGGGATTTAAAGAGTCTGTGAAGTAATGCATTTCACGGCTAATTTGTGGAGTTATATCAATTATGACGGAGCGTGAGAGCGAGCCGATGCCGGCAATCGACGATGATTGCTGGTTTCTGACTGGTCCGACCGCCAGTGGGAAAACCAGTACAGCGTTACGGTTAGCCGAAAAGATTGATGCTGAAATCATCTCGCTGGATTCAATGGCCATTTATCGAGGCATGGACATTGGGACAGCAAAGCCATCGCAGGAAAATCGACAGCGTATTGTTCACCACCTGATTGATATTCTTGATCCGCACGAGCAGTTCAGTGTAGCGGAATACCTGAGTCGATCTCATGAGACGGTTGAAGCAATCAAAGCTCGTGGAAAGAAAGTGCTCTTTGTAGGTGGGACGCCTATGTACCTCAAAGTGCTGTTGAGAGGAATATTCGGTGGGCCTGCAGCTGATTGGGAATTTCGCCAACAGGTCGAAGAGCAGGTCGAATTACATGGGAAAGAAGCCTTGCATCGCCAGTTGGCTCAAGTTGACCCGCTTTCGGCCCATAAATTCCACCCTAATGACATACGGCGAGTGACTCGGGCCTTGGAAGTCTACCACTTGACTGGGCAACCCATTAGCCATCAGCAACAGGAGTTTGAAAACCAGACGAGTACTAATAAACAGTTTGTGTTCCAGTTATGTTGGCCTCGTGAAGTATTGCACAGCAGAATCGAAGCACGTGTGCAGGAAATGTTTGATGGAGGATTGGTGGCTGAAGTAGAGTCGTTACTGAGTGCCCAGCAGGCATTAGGAAGGACGGCGCTTCAGGCCGTTGGGTACCGTGAAGTGGTTGATTATCTAGAAGGGAAACGAGATCTTGCAGAAACGATGGAGCAGGTTGTCTATCACACACGCCGCTTTGCACGGCGACAGGAAACATGGTTTCGCGGATTCCCTGAATGCAAGCAGATTGAGATGGTGGAAGAATTAACGACGGATCAAGTGGTAGATCAAATTCTATCTCTGGTTGAGACGGGATGATGCAACTCTTAAAGTTGCCTTTTGCATAATTAGTTCTCTAAGTAGAATAGCGGTTTGGCCTGAGGTAATGCATGACCTCTGTAAGTAGCTATTGATTCAAACTTTGAAGGAAAACACGGTGTTTCGTACTCATACCTGCGGTGAATTAAGAGCGGAGAATATCGATCAGGAAGTCACTTTGTGTGGCTGGGTGGATAGTTCTCGGGATCATGGTGGCGCTGTCTTTATTGACTTGCGTGACCGTTACGGAAAGACACAAATTGTCTTTGGTCCGGAAAGCGGGTTAGTCGATGACGGAAGTGCTCTTCGAAACGAAGATGTCATCAAAGTGGTTGGAAAGGTGGCCGAGCGACCTGAAGGGACAATTAACGAAAAGTTGCCTACCGGTCAGGTGGAATTGCGAGTTACAACCTTAGAAGTTTTCAATAAGAGTAAAACTCCCCCGTTTACGCCATCTCAGCAGGAGCTTCCTGGGGAAGACCTGCGTCTCAAGTATCGCTATCTTGACTTGCGTCGTAAGGAGATGCAGGAAACATTGCTCCTGCGTAGTCGCATTATCAAAATGATGCGAGACTATTTCGAAACAAACGACTTTATCGATGTGGAAACGCCGATACTGGGACGAAGTACTCCAGAAGGTGCCCGAGATTATCTCGTGCCTAGCCGGGTGCACCACGGTCAATTCTATGCATTGCCACAGTCGCCTCAACTCTATAAACAGATCATGATGGTGGCCGGTTACGACCGTTACGTTCAGGTCGCCCGATGTTTTCGCGATGAAGACCTGCGGGCAGACCGTCAGCCTGAATTCACTCAGCTAGACGTGGAAATGTCCTTCGTCGACCAAGACGATGTGATTGGTATGATCGATGGTTTAATGCAGCAGATGGCAAAGGATTTAAAGGGCATCGACCTTCCAACACCTCTGCCACGTATGACTTACGATGAAGCCATGGAACGGTTTGGCTCCGATGCTCCCGACCTGCGTTTTGGGATGGAACTCATTAACTGCTCTGACTTGGCAGCCAAAGCGGAATTTCGTGTGTTCTCCGGCGCCGTGGAATCGGGTGGTGTCGTACGTGGGGTCAATGCAAAAGGGGCTGCTGGGAATTATTCCCGAAAAGACATCGATGGCATGACCGAATGGGTCAAACAGGATTTCGGTGCGAAAGGGTTGGCCTGGTTCCGCGTTGAGGAAGATGGAACGCTTTGGTCTCCGATTGCCAAGAATTTCGCAGGCGAACTACTCGTTGAAATTGGTGAACGAATGGGTGCCGAGGTTGGCGACATTATGTTCTTCATCGCTGATACTTATGAAGTCAGTTGCAAAGCATTGTCTGCCTTGCGAAAGCGGTTAGGCGCAGAATTGGCTTTGTACGATCCGAATGAAATGCATTTCTCTTGGGTGGTTGAATTCCCAATGTTTGAGCATGACGAACAGGAAGATCGTTGGGTCGCCATGCATCATCCGTTTACAGCGCCAAGGCCACAAGATATCGCCTTGCTTGATTCGGATCCAGGGCAAGCACGAGCCGTTGCGTATGACCTCGTGATCAATGGATATGAAGCTGGTGGCGGGACAATCCGAATTCACGATCAGGCAGAGCAGGCGAGGGTCTTTGGTCTGTTGGGAATCGATGAAGAGACAGCGGCAGATCGTTTTGGCTTTTTACTGGAGGCTCTCCAGTTTGGTGCTCCTCCACATGGTGGCATTGCATTAGGAATTGACCGCTGCGTGATGTTGTTCGGTGATCTGGATAATATTCGTGACGTTATTGCATTCCCCAAAACTCAAAAAGCCTCGGACCTGATGACCGGCGCACCTGGGGATGTTGAATCCAAGCAGTTGGGCGAGTTAAACCTTCGAATCACCCATCCAGAATAAACAGTTGTTAAGCTGTTTTTCTTACCTCTTCAGCCTGATGCATTTCGTCGAGCACAGCCTGAATGTCCTGCGTTGAAGGATGGCCCCAATCATCTTCGTATTCGAAGACATCGGCGACGTTTTTGGATCCGTATTGGTCATCGGCGATCTCAAACTGGCTAGGGGTAATCTGTGCCGGATGCTCGAATCCACATGCATGGGTGAGTTGCATGAGTTCTTTTCTTAATGTAATCAGATAGTTGGCTAAACGATTGGATTTGAGAGTTGGGTCTAATCCTCGCATCAGCCACTTGCTTTGAGTTGCCACGCCGGTTGGACAATGGCCAGAATGACATTTTTGAGCCTGAATGCAACCAATAGCCAGCATGGGCTCGCGAGCGATGCTCAGGGCATCGCAGCCCAGTGAAAGCGCCAGTAAACCGGTTTCAGGAAACCCCAGCTTCCCCGACCCCATGAAGAATATCTTGTCGGCCAAATTTGCTTCTTCAAATCGTTTGTAAACACGAGTGAAGCCCAGCTTAAAGGGGAGTGCGACATGATCTGAGAAGGTTAGTGGAGCGGCTCCTGTGCCACCCTCTGCTCCGTCAATAGCGATAAAGTCGACACCGCGAGAGCCTGAGCTCATGAGGGAAATGAGTTCGTCCCAAAAACTCATCTCGCCAACTGCGCTCTTAATGCCAATCGGTAATCCGCTTATGTCAGCTAGGCGTTCTACAAAGTCGAGCATTTCGTCGGCGTTAGAAAATGCTGAGTGAAAGGCAGGGCTGGCGCAGTCTTTTCCAACTGGTATTCCCCGAACGGCAGCGATTTCAGGAGTGACTTTAGCGCCTGGAAGCATGCCGCCCAACCCGGGTTTGGCTCCCTGACTAAATTTAATCTCAATCGCCTTGACCATACCTTCCGCTTGTTCGATTGTGGCCTTGAATTTGTCTTCACAAAATCCACCGTCAGCACCACGAGCACCAAAATAACCGGTTCCTAATTGCCAGATGAGTTTCCCACCTTTTTTATGGAAGGGACTGATACCCCCTTCTCCGGTGTTGTGCAGACAGTCAGCAGCGGCGCAGCCTCGATTAATAGATTCCACAGCGGTAGCACTTAGCGACCCATAACTCATGGCAGAAAGGTTGACGATGGACGCCGGTCGAAACTGGTGCTTGCGGTTGCGGTGACGCCCCAAAATTTTTGCGGCAGGGATCGAATGCTTCGGATCGTAACCAGGTTCGCTTTTGTGAAGAGACGAAATGGGAAATGCAGAATGTTTGATCACCAAATGGTTTGGCGTCAGTTCGATATCTTTGTCAGTACCAAATCCAAAATAGTTGTTTTGTAGTTTTGAAGAAGCGTAAACCCAACGACGCTGATCTCTGGAAAATGGACGTTCTTCGTTATTGCTACTGACAATGTACTGTCGAAGTTCGGGGCCAATCGTCTCCAACCAATAACGCAATCTCCCTATCAGGGGGAAATTGCGAAGGATGGTATGCTTCTTTTGTGTGACGTCCCGAAGAGCGATTAGGATTAGTAATGAGGTGACGATGGTCAACGTCCAAAGCCACCAACTCATAATTTCCGCCATGAAAGAACTTGCCTCCAGTTGAAGTGATACACTACCCGAGCTTTAGCAATGTACAGTGTTTTACCGGCCTAAGGCAAAGTTAATTTTTTGAAACATCCTCACCGCACTTTCGCTTAGATCCTGAACAGCACTTTTCAATCAATGGATTTGTCTTCAAAATAGACCTAACTTTCACACCATTGTTAGATTCGAACAGGATGTAAACAACACTATGGCCAAGATTTCAATTGATCAGGTAGACGTCGCCGGTAAAACGGTACTAATTCGCGTAGACTTTAATGTTCCTCTTAATGACGAATTGCAGATTACCGATGATCGGCGAATCCAAATGGCATTGCCATCAATCACTTCCGTGTTGGACCGAGGCGGGCGTGTAGTCCTGATGAGCCACTTGGGGCGTCCTAAAAGAGATGGCAATGATCAAAAGTTTAGCCTGGCTCCGGCAGCAGTTCGACTTGGTGAGCTACTTGGTGTGGACGTGGCAATGGCCGCAGATACCGTCGGGGATGATGCACAGGCTAAAGTTTCTGCTTTAACTGATGGCGGAGTCGTTGTACTTGAAAACTTGCGATTCAATGAAGGTGAAAAGGCTGGTTGTAGTGAGTTCGCCTCTCAATTGGCGGCCTTTGGTGACGTGTATTGTAATGATGCCTTTGGAACCTGCCATCGTACCGATGCAAGTATGGTAGCAGTCCCACAGGCAATGGAAGGTAAACCCCGAGTCGTTGGTTTTCTGGTTGCCAAAGAAATTCAATATCTGTCAGATGCTATCGGTAATCCTGAACGTCCCTTCGTTGCGATTCTTGGTGGAGCCAAAGTGTCGGATAAAATTACGGTCATCAACAACTTGTTGGGAATTTGTGACAAAGTGCTAATTGGTGGAGCGATGGCTTATACCTTTGCTCTTGCCAAAGGGGGCAACATCGGTAAAAGCCTTGTGGAGCCGGATAAGGTAGAGTTGGCAGCCGAATTAATCGCTCAAGGTGGCGATAAACTGATTTTACCCGTGGATACACATTGTGGTGATGATTTTAGCGCCGATTGCAATAAACAGGTCGTTCCTTTTGGTGCTATCGCTGACAACTTTGAGGGACTCGATGTTGGCCCGGAGACGGCGGAAGCCTACGCTGCTATTCTGGCGGATGCCAAGGTTGTCGTCTGGAACGGCCCGATGGGAGTTTGTGAAATGCCTCCGTTCGATGCTGGTACAAAACGAGTCGCTGAAGCGATTGCTGCCAGTGACGCGACTAGTATCATCGGTGGTGGCGACAGCGCGGCGGCTATTCAGCAACTCGGGTTTGCAGATCAGGTTTCGCACGTCAGTACAGGTGGTGGTGCGAGTCTGGCGATGCTGGAAGGACGCAGTTTTGCAGCAGTCGAGTTGTTAGACGACGAAGCCTAGAAAACCTAAAAAGCCTAGGGTACAAAAAATAAGGGCATGGTCTTAGATGACCATACCCGCTTTTGTTCGGCTATTTGTCGATGATTTCAATTTTGATTTCATCGCTGTTGGCTCGTAGTTCCGGAGCGTACATCGCGTAGCCGATCGTAGGTAAGGCGGAGAATTTGCCAGGGATTTCAGCCCGCACTTTATAGGTGAAGCTATGTTTTCCTCGGCTAATACGGTGTAGGAAATAGTTGACACTCTCATCACGCATTTCGCGATAGGCGCTAAGCCCGGAGTACACCCAGCTACTACGAACATCGACAGGTTCTACTCCCGCGGCTTTCCGATCTTCGAACATTAGATATTCATAATCATTCTTGCTTTCTAAAAGCAGTTCGACTTCGATGATGTCTCCGCTCTCAACATGATCTCCCGTACTAAGAGGAATGCGTTTGTAGTTTTCTTTCTTCTGTTGTACAACTTGTCCACGATTTCCAGCAACATCTACTTCCTTATGGTTTGCGACTAATTTGTAATAGCGGCGTTCGACCTTGATTTCCAACCCGGCTTTCTCAATGAAATCCTCCCGCGTGAAATTGGTGGAATAGACGTTGAAGTATACGGAGCCTTTGCCTTGTCGACGGATTTCAACCTTGTGATCTCCAGATGTAATTTCATCGCCTTTGAGAATAAGCTTGTTGTCGAAGGAGAATAGATTGGACGCTTCGATCTTTACTTCTTTGTGCTTTTCACCGTCGAGCCAGACTTCGACGGTCATCTCGGGACTAGCCTCGCCAGTAGCCTTTAGATATTCGGCAAAAGCTTCAATACAAAGCGAAGTATCTCTGGTCGACTTCCAGTAGGTTGCATGCTTTCGGTTATTCAGTAAATACTTAACCAAGCGTGATGCCTGCAGACTCTGTGGTTTTACCCTTGCGAGCAATTTCAGGTAGAAGGCGTTGGTTTCGATCTCATCGCCATACCAATACCACCAAGAGTGGCCAACAGGCAATTCAAGATAGGCGGTTTCGTTCTCCTCGTCCTGAATCAAATATTGTTCGATGTTGCGGACGACCATTGTGAGTCGTTCCTGCTGAGCAACCGTTTCAAGCCCCAGGCCAAAGACGACCATTCCATAGACACTGAGTTTGGTGCGATCCCGGTAAAGGAAATCTTGCATCTGAACATTGTTTACATCAGCCTCGGTAAGGATCATGTATATCAATGCATCGCGATTATCTGCATAGAGCTTGTAAGGTCGTGTTTTGGAAGTGGCGCGTTTTAACTTCTCCACTTCGGCGTCCTGATGGTTACTTAACCATTTAATACCGCGTGATAAAACGGTCGCATCCACATCGATACCATTTTCACGGGCAACTTGGAGGCCGTGAATCACGACCGCCGTTGTGTGAGGGTAACTATAATGTCGGCCTCCACCAAACCAGCCCCAGCCTCCATCTGGATTTTGCATGTTAGTGAGTCGAGTGACTCCGGCGTTTACGATTTCTTGCATTTCACTCTGGCTAAAGACTGGATTGGTATCAAAGCGTTTCCACTGTTGGGCACGCTGTTGATCTTCCCCAATTTCCTGAGCATTCAGATTAGTACGTTTGTTTCGGATATCCTCCAGATTCAAATCCATATTCAGCAGCGTCTGTTGAGTGATTGCCGCTGGCAGGAAGCGGTTTAAGGTTTGTTCCGTACAGCCGTATGGGTAAGCCAGCATGTAGGGAAGCGCATCGACCATGGCTGCGGCCAACGTGGGAGAATAACGGATTTCCAAAACCGATTGCTCTGGTTTACGTTCTTCGGGAACTCGGAAGCCGAGTGTGGCATCGTTTTCGTCAGGACGGATTGTGCCTGCCCAGGACTCCGTTTTTAGGATGCCGTGCACATAGACAGGGAAGGACATCTCCACCGCATCGGATTCTTCGTCAGTCAAAGCCTGGATTTGGATTGTTGTTTCCCCTTCACCGTGAACTTTTACAACCCAGTCGACACGAGTTTCCCCGTTGGCATCGACGACGACTTCCCGCTCAGCATCATCCAAAGCAATCAGATATTCACCATCTACCAACAGTTTAGTGGTAACGGTCTTCTTCGAGTCGAGATAATTGTGGACATTGGCAGAAATGACGACTTCGTCAGTCTCGGTGAAAAATCGTGGAGCCTGGAGTCGTACGATCAGATCTTTGCGAGTGATGACTTCGGTATGTCCTTCACCAACATTGGTACCATGCCCCATAGCCCAGACATTGACCTTCCATGTGGTCAGATTTTCCGGCATTTCAAATTCAACTTCGGCAAATCCTTCTTTGTCGGTGGAAACCGTCCCCACCCAAAGCGCAGTGTCGGCAAAGTTTTTACGTACTGTCGGCTCGATATAGCCTCCCTGAGGGGCCTGTTGTTCAGTCCCTTCTGCCGCCTCTGCGAAGGCGTCGGCGTCCGATGCTTCGTCACTTAAGCCTTCTGCTGATTCGGATTGAAAAACCCTAGCGGTCGCTGGCGCAGCAGCATTCATGCCACCGCCCATGCCACCGCCCATGCCGCGCCCCATCGTCCCGCTTTTCATTAATTGTTGGTTATTCCCACGTTTGTCCTTTTCTAGCGAACTTAGATCATCTGCGACAGTATGACCAAAGATGCCTAAACCTCTCATCTGGTTCTTTCCACGTGGCACTCGCTCATAGGAGTGTCGCATGAGATTTGACTCATGGCGAGGGTAGTGACTGCGACGCCACTTCCAGAAGAATTCCTGAATGTTGGGGACATTGGAACCTCCGGAAATATATTCTACGGACTTATCGTAAATTGAAACGATCGTGGAGCCTTCAAAGGATTCTCCCTCGTGATCCGTCAAGCGTACTTTAACCGTCCCTTTTTCTCCGGGCTTAAATGTCGTCCCGGAGGGTTCGACGGCAACGTTGAGTACCCGTTTTTCAGGAGGCACCACGATTTCTTTGGTTGACTGGAAGATTCTTCCATCAGCAACGGTGACTGCTTCAACGAAGAAGTTAGGCATGTCCTTGCGAATGACGGCGATTTCCTCCACCGTACTCTTGCCTTGCAGGTCAATACGTTTCGGAGGAAGGTAGACTCCGTTAGACGGCCTGACAAATAGTAGGACTGTGCCGTTTCGACGATTTGTATTGATTTGTAATTTGACCGTATCACCAGGGCGATACTCGGCCTTGTCCGGAATGAGTTCTAGATCACTATAGCGGAAGCTGTCGCCATTAAACCCATCTCCGATGATCGTGAAAATATATCCCCCTTCGATCACGTGTCCATTCTCGTCATCGACCTCATAGGATATTCGGTATTGTCCTTTTTGACGTGCTTTTATTTGTTGCTTGGCCATTCCTTGTGCATCGGTGTCGAGTTTCCAAGTTTGTACAACTCGTTCTATCGGTTCGTTATCTCGGTTGTAGCTGATTGCTAATAGCCGAAGTTTGCCTTTGCCCTGAACGGGACGGTTGTCGAGGGTCTTGGCGTTGAAGCTCGCGTTAATCGTGTCTCCGGTGTGATAGTAGCCCCGATCCACCCAACTGAAGACGGTGAAAGGTTTGCGTGTGGCTAAGACGGAGCCGTTGCCGACAATCGTACGACGGGATTGATCTCTGACCTCCGCCAGAATTTCATAACGATGGTCCGTATTCGGGTGTAATTCTTTGGCGATGGCAGAGTCGATTTCCAATTCGATCGTCCCGTCTTCATTTAGTTCGACTTCCTGTTGACTGACTAATTCTGGTGGATTGCGAGGAGTGCCATACCACCAGGGAACAGGGCGGTAACAACCGACCCAATTGTTCCATCCCGGGTACCAAGGGTAATCATAGCAGTACCACCAGTATCCCGGACCGAAACACCAGTCCCAGGTGCGATAGGGGTACCAGTTCTGACTGTGGGAATGGCGTCTAATGGTGACCTTGACGGTCCCTTCCGTTACGGGCGATCCGAAGTAATACTTGGCACGGACTTTTGCTTTGATTACTTGCCCCAAAGCGACAGGTTTTTCGGGAGCTTCCACGGTCACTTCAAATTCAGGCTTCTTGTATTCTTCGATGCGGAAAGTATTTCCACCAGATACCCGCTCACTCCCAATTCCGGTTACTTGGAATCGGTATACCCCCAGCATGGCATTCTCAGGAGCTTGCCACGCGAATTCAAAACCTCCATATTCATCCGTCTTTACGTTCTTGCTCAGTACCTTTTCGCCTCGCGGATTATAAAGTTGAAGCGAAGCAGAGATGTTTGCAAACTGACTTGAATCGTCCTTGTCGTATTGTGCTTTTCGGAGCCAAAACTTTGATTTCACAGTTTGATTAGGTCGGTAAACCGGTCGGTCCGTAACGATAAAGACTTTGCTCTGCTTGTATTGTTGGTCATGGATTTGACCGTACCAGATGCCATGGAATCCTAAATACGCGTAACGACCTTGGTCATCTCGGGCAGTAGTGATCCATTGCATGTTGGTAGGGGCGAGTGTCTTGTTGACGACAATCATGCCGTCTTCATCCGCCGTTTCTATGAACTTCTTTACGAGGTTTTGGACTTTTCCATCTTTGGTACGGGTATGGCGATATCCAAAAAATTCAAGCTTGGTATTGGGGAGCGGTTTGCCAGTGGTGGAATCTGCCAGATAAAACATCTGACCATTATTGGTAGCCATCTTGACCATGGTCGTATTGTTAAGCCAGTACACTATCGAACTGGTGTTACCGTTTTCGACTGTAGCAGTAATTCGGTAGGCGCCGGTTGCCTTGATTGGAACTTCGACAGTAATTCGTTTGTCAAAGTGATCTTCACGAGGTTCTAAATCCAAGGACCAACTGGCCACTTTCTCGTTGATATACCGATCGGATTGTTGATGATACATAAGGCTGCTGAGGTCGTTTACGGTGTATTGAACATCCGATGCTCGATTCAATTCGATATGAGTCTTTACATCGTTCAGAAGTTTTGGAACATCGATACGATGTGCCGTGAATGTCACCTTTTCGGCATTTCTGAATTTATAGGTGAAGATGTTTTGCTCATTGGTTGTTTGACTCGTGATTGGATCGAAAGCTCCCCAGTTTCCGAGGATCGCGTCGAGTGTCTCACCAATTCTGTAGTTTTTAGTGATTTGTGGATAACGTTTGATGATGCTGCGAAGTACATCTGCCGCTTTTGGATACTGCCGACGATTTTGGTAGAGCTGTGCTAAGGTTGTACTGGCCTGGATGATGTGTTGCGACTGATTGTCATCGTTGGAACTGGCAATTTCCTTAAGAATATTTACGAAGTTGAATTCTTCAGGGAGATCAAAGCGTTGTACGCCCGTTGCCAGCTGAGCTATTGTTTCGTCATCCTCGAGTGTCGTTAGTGCGTATCGACCGGTGGCCGGGCGATCGTCATCGTCATTGAATGCACCCCCACCAAAAAATCCCGCACCAAATCGTTGCATGGTTTGCACGCCAAACTGACCGTGTAAAAACTGCGCGAACAGGTATTGGACATGGATTTTCTGAGGTGGATAGACCACTCCCGCTTGGTGAAGCGCCCATCGATAACGCTCACCGTCTGAACTCGCTTCATCCCATGACTTTGGTATCGCGTGAAAAATTGGATTGTTTTGGTTGTCTACCGGAGCACCTTGACCTCCAAATCTGTTTCCATAGCCGTCCCCATAGTCGGGAAGCTCGGATAGATCGGTCAGAGCCTGCATTCGCCAGGCTCCACGATAATTCTGCCAAGCTTGTGCAAATTGAATGAGAAATCCGGAGACAGAGCTCTTATCCTCATCCTGCATGGCCAAAGGGAGTGCCTGATTTAGCAGCTGGAGTCCGCGGATTCGGTCCCGCTCCTGACTGTTGCGTGCGTTACCCGTCATCCTTTGTGGAGCTCGTTGCCATTGGTTATCAATGATCACTCCGTACTTAGGGGCAGACTGATATTGTTCCGCGATAGCCTGCAGAACACGCCAGTCATTGGACTGAGCTTCTACCACGTTTTCGATCAATTCATCCCATTGCGAATAGTATCGCATTCGCTGGATGCATTGATACAAGATGGCGAGGTCGGACACTAAAGATTGTTCACCCGCTTTGGGGTCGATCACGATCTCTTTGTAAGCGTCGAAAGCCTCTTTGTAATTTCCCTCGTCATATAATTTCTTAGCCTTGCCTCGAACTTCTTCACTAATCGTATCCGTTGTGTCAGATTGGACGATCTCAGTGGGCTTTGAGCTAGGTTGCACAACCGGAGTCAATTCAATGGTTGAAGTAACCTCAGTAGGCAAAAATGTGCTGTGAGTACTGATTGCTATAGCGGCAATCGTGGTGAAACAAAGGAGCGTGGCAAGAAGACGTTTCATAACAACATTCCAAATCAGAGAATTACCGAGAAAACGGTTGTAAACAGGTTAGTTGAGTGTAATGGTTTGACGGTTCTTACGTTCGGTTTGTTCCCTGAAATCGCTAAAAAATCTGAATTCACTTTAGTGAGTACAGTGAGCGGTATGATACGTTTTATATATAAGGTGGGGCGGGAGGCGAGTATGTTTTTGGAATGCGACATACAAAATTACAGACTCCCTCAGGGAACGGAATTGAGATGACTGAGCAATTTAATCCATATTTGCAGTACTTGGGGCTTAATACGGCTCCGAAGAAACCAACGTATTATGAATTACTTGGTGTATCGCCTGATGAAACAGATGAAGCCGCAATTGCTGCTGGGCGTGATGATGCTCTGTCTAAAGTCCGTGGGTTCAAGCCCGGACAGAATGCAAGAACCTGGGCTGCCATTCTGGACGAAATATCTGAAGCATTTGCTGTCCTTACGGTTTCTGAGAGGAGAGATGCCTACGACAAAGAGCTAGCCAGCGGCGTTCTTCCACAAGTCCTTGAATTGTTCGATTTGTTGGGGCCGATTGAATCGGTGAAGGTTACAGATTTACATAAAGAATCAACACCATTAAGTGACGATGGCGAAAATACGGTACCTATAGAACAATCTCTAGCCGAACAATTAGTGCCCTCGCACTTAGGTGCAGGTGCTACAGTTCCTCTACAGGTAACCCAACCCATTGCGGCTCCGGTGGCAACACCGGTCGTGCCGAATACGCCTTCCATCCCCATTGCGGAAGAAGTTCCTCTAGCAGTCCACGCAGGAGTACCCACGGGAGGGATTGAAGTACCGGACTCGAAGCTAGGTAATGGTGGTTCCACCTTTTCATTAAACAACAGCTCCTCTAGTGGTAAGAGTCGGGCTAGACGCCGCCGAAAGCAAACAAAGGTACATAGCGGATTTCCAATGCCCTTGGTAGCCATAATGTGCCTTCTCCTGGTGGGCATCGTTGTTGCTCTTGTGGTTACAAACTCTGGAGGTCCGGAAGTCGCTTTAAAATCCGCAAACAATACGCCACTGTCGAACACCTCCAATGATCGGGGGAATGAAAATGTCGAAGTTGCGGAGAGGCCGGAAAAAATTGAACCCGAGCAGGATCCGGAGTCGCTCCAGAGAAAACCGATGCCTAAGGATCCTGGCACGGGAGTAAATCCCCTGAGCCCTTTACCAAAGGATTTTGGGGAACCCGAAGAGGCCCCCATGTCGGAAGAGATGCCAGAAGTCGCTCCTGAATCTCCTGAGCCTGAACCAGAGCCCCCCGAGCCGAAGCCGAAGCCACTGACCGCGGAAGAAAAGGCGAAGTTGAGGGAAGTGCTCACACTGGCACGACTTGCTTTAGCTGAACGGAATTTGGATATTACTGCCGAACAATTGGCGGTCGCGTCAACCATTGCGCGAGAAGGCGAAGCAGCATCAGCCTATCAGCGTTTGAAACTAATGCATGAACTTGTACATAATTTTAATCGTCTGGCTAGCGAGGCAATGGATAGTTACGAGTCTGGTTCCGAAATCAATGTTGGTTCGAGTACGAAAGCGGTCGTTGTAGAAGTGACTCCTGACGAACTCACGGTCAAGGTTGCCGGAGTAGTACGTAGCGCACCCCGTAATAAATTAAGCGTAGGACTAGCCATGGGAATTGCCGATACAAATTTCAATGATCCATTGATGGTGCCGTTTCTGAAGGCCGCGTATTTGGTCACTCTTAAGTCAGATCGCTATGTAAAACAAGCTCGAGAAATGTGGCAGTCTGGAAATTATGCAGGAGCTAAAATTCCAGCGGACGCTTTTGAGGACTTTTTGAGCGACAATTACGAGTTTGAGTAGAGCGTTTCCGGCTCAAGTTCAATTCTCTTTTCAGCTCTCGCCGCCTTCTATAGATGTGGTTTGTTGCTTATCATGGAGGGTTTGAACTCTTTAACACGCTTGAAGTATATCAACCACAGGTAAAGAAAATGGCTAGAAAAGGCGCTGAATTCGCTGGTCTGTCAGTTGCAATTACAACCCCAATTGTTAACGGTGAGGTAGATTACGAAGCATTAAAACGCCAAGTGGAATTTCATGTTGAAGCAGGAACGACTTGTCTTTGTCCTGTTGGTACTACCGGAGAATCCCCTACTTTATCGCACGATGAGCATGAACGTGTGATTGCCGAAGTGGTACAGGCTGCCGCTGGTCGCATTAAGGTGATGGCAGGTACAGGGTCCAATAGTACGGCCGAAGCGCTGCGGCTTACGGCATGGGCAGCAAAAGAAGGGGCCGATGCCGCATTGATGGTGGCTCCGTATTACAACAAGCCAATGCAGGAAGGCTTTTACGAGCATTACAAAGCAGTGGCTGAACAGGTCGATTTGCCGATTTGCGTTTACAATATTCCGGGGCGAGCTGCAAAGAATATAGAGCCGGATACGATTTGCCGTTTAGGTGAATTGGAAAACATTACTATGGTCAAGGAAGCAACCGGCTCCCTTGATCAGGCTTCTCAAATCATCTGTGGATCCAATCTGACAGTGTTGAGTGGCGACGACAGCCTAACCTTGCCTCTGATGGCAATTGGAGGTTCCGGGGTGATTAGTGTCGTTGGGAATATAGTGCCCAAAGATATGATTGCCATGGTTAAGGCATACGCAGCTGGAGATGTGGAGACAGCATTGGAATGGCATCTGAAGCTATTTCCGCTTTGCCGTGATATGCTCGGTCTGGCTACAAATCCCATTCCAGTGAAGTCGGCTATGCAATTGCTCGGTATGGATACAGGCGAACTACGCTTGCCAATGACACCTCTCAATGCAGATCAGTTAGAGTCATTGCGTGGTACGTTGACTTCGTATGGACTGCTCTAAGTCGGTTCAATGATCCGAGTTGCATATCTTTGCGAATTCCCATCAGTCAACGGTGGTGAGAATTCCTTGCTGTCGTTTCTAGCGTCGACTCCGGAAGAAATTGAACCCATTGTCCTCTGTCCACAAGCAGGCCCATTTGCCGAACGTCTGCGGCAACTTGGTATAGCGAGCGAGGGCCTGCATCTTGTCGATTCAAATGGCCAAAGGAGAGACCCTGAGTTGGTCAACGCAGAGTTACTTGCGATACTGAAGTCTCTTTCTCCGCAGATCGTCCATGCAAACAGTTTGTCGATGTCACGAGTGCTTGGCCGAATTGCGAACAAATTATCGATTCCCTGTTTTGGCCATCTCAGAGACATATTGAATGTCAGTAAAAAAGTGATCAGTGACCTAAGTCAATTGAGTAAATGCATTGCAGTTTCGGATGCCACAAGACAATGTTACGTAGAACAAGGATTGGACGAGCAACGGATTCTGCGAATCTATAACGGGATTACATCCAAGCAACCTGAAAATGCATTGGCGTCGAATAGAGAAGGGTTGCGAGCTAGGCTCGGACTGGGGTCATCCTCTCCATTGATTGGAGGTATTGGCCAGATAGGTCTTCGTAAAGGATGGGATGTCCTGCTGGATGCGGTCGAACATTGGTTGGCGACAGATCCGACGGTCGATCCTCATGTAGTGATTGCCGGTGTGCGGCATTCGAATAAACAGGAGAGTATCGAGTACGAACAAGTACTTCTGCAACGTGGTAAACATGGTCCGCTGTCAGGAAGGGTGCATCTTGTTGGTTATTGGACTCCGATTGATCAATTTCTTCAGGAGATTGATGTGCTGACCCATCCAGCATATCAGGAGCCACTCGGGCGGGTTTTGCTGGAAGCAGCAGCACTGGGAACTCCGGTTATTGCCACCGATGTTGGTGGAACTCCAGAAATCTTTGGTGAATCAGGAGCCGTACTCGTACCTAAAGCAGACTCCCGCGCTATGGCAGAGGGGTTGAGTCGCGTATTGAAAGAACCGGAATTTAGTCGTTGCCTGACCAAAGAAGCTGCGAGCCGAGTTCAAACTCTGTTTGGAACTGAGAGACATCGTGAGGCAGTACTGGATTTATACCGCAGCATTCTAAACTAAAAGCTTATCCTGTGACGGCTTCAGCCATTGGGTAAAGGCTGTAAAAGATGCCCGCCACACTCATGTAAATAATAATGCCCAGGATGTCAACGATCCCTGCCACGAACGGGTTGCTCATGAGGGCTGGGTCTAATCCTAGCCGGCGGAAAAACAGTGGAAGTAGCGAGCCTGAAAGTGTTCCACATATGACTACACAGATGATTGTAATCGGGATAATGGCCGCATAAATAGGCTGTGGAGCTAAAAACAACCCAGCGACCCATCCTAAAAGACCGAGAAGTGACCCGAGCATCAGGCCCATCGCAATTTCGCGGCGGATGACTTTAACCCAGTCGGTCAACTGAATCTCACCTCTTGCCATTGACGAGATAATGAGTGTCGAGGATTGGCCGCCCGAATTTCCTCCGGCGGAAATAACCAGAGGGATGAACATGACCAGCCATACGTGCTGATCGATTCGAGCTTCGTAGTGCTCCAGCGCAAAAGCCGTCAGTAATGCCGCAAAGAAGAGAATGATCAACCACATTCCTCGTTTCCAGCCGAGTGTCAGTAGCGGTGTCTTTAGGTAGGTTTCCTCGAGTGGGTTCACTGCACCAATTCTTTGCACATCCTCCTGAGCCTCTTCCATGACGACGTCGATGACATCGTCGTGAGTGATGATGCCCAGCATGCGATTTTGACGATCAACGACCGGGATAGCCAGTAAGTCGTAGCGAGCCACAATCTGGGCTACTGACTCCTGGTCGTCAAAGGCATCCACTTTAACGACATCCTCTTCCATTAACTCCTCGAGAGTTTTATCTGGCTGCACAATCGAACGGACAAGTTGTTTAGCAGAGACGACGCCGCGTAAATGGTCGTTTTCGTCCACGACGTAGAGGTAGTAAATCGTTTCCAATTCTTCAGCTTGATGGCCGAGTTCGGCGAGTGCCTGAGATACCGTGAGATGTTCTTCGAGTTTTGCAACGTCGGTTGTCATCACAGATCCCGCACTGGAATCTGGATACTCACGCAGTCGAATCACGTTGCGTCGCTCTTCATGTGAAAGTAGCGACAGTAATTCATCGACGATGCTTTGGTCCATTTCTTCGAGAATGTCCACACGATCATCCGGTGACATCACTTCGATCAGCTGTGCAATCTCCTGACGCTCTTCCCGTTCGAGGATTTGGAGCTGTTTGTCTTCGGAGAAGAATCCAAATATTTCGCAACGTCGAAAGGGCTCAGCATGCTGTAAAACCCGCCATGCTTCAGGTGGAGTCAGGCCTTCCATGAATTCTGCCGTAACTCCGGCATGGACAGCAGTGCAAAACTCAGCCATCTCCTCTGTGCGGTTTTCGGCCAGCATTTCCCTCAGTTCAGGTAGGTAAAGCGTATTGATCATGTCGCTGTTCCTTCCCGGTTTTGGAAGAGTCATGAGGGGGGAGGGCGGATGTTGGGGCTGTCCAATTGATTGTGTTATTGATGTTCCAAACAGTCAACACTCGCAATTCGTAGTTTTTTTGGTCCCCTGAGAGTGGTCAGGGGGTTGTCCGATTGTATCGTTTATAGCGATATTGCGGGCAACTATATAGTGTGATTGTCAGGAAGCCCTTTAAGATGCTTGACCAAACGGTAGCCCGGATAGATTCTAAACAGATAGGAATTCTTCTGAACGGCCCACTATTATTCCCATGATTATTTCCAGTGGTTCTTTTTGAGGGATTCTTCTTGGTTCAGTCCACTGGCGTGAAGTAAAGTTTTCACGCTGGCGGATAGGTTCGATGACAGCCAATTCTGATGCTGTTGGACGACGGAGAAGAATGATGAAATCGAAACGAAATTTTTGGGATCAGTTTCGCGGCTGGTTTAGCGGGCATCGCCCTCCCCCTACTCGAGCGACCGACGATATAGAAATCTCGGAACAAGATCGCGAGAAACTTATTGTGTGTCAGGGGCGACTCGGCTATCGTTTCCGTGACCCGATGTTATTAAAGGTCGCTTTGACACATACGTCCGGCGCCAATCATCGGTTGGCTTCCAATGAGCGTTTGGAGTTTCTTGGTGACGCCATTTTAGGACAGGTAATTAGTGAATGGTTGTTTTGCGAATATCCACGTTACCTTGAAGGTGAATTGACGCGAATTAAATCGGTGATTGTCAGTCGTAAGACGTGTGCAACAGTTGCTGATCAATTGCAGCTGCAAGAGGTGGTGATTGTTGGGAAAGGAATTGGGGCTAAGGATTCTATTCCTAGGTCGATCTTGTCGAATGCATTTGAATCTATCGTAGCAGCACTCTATTTGGATGGTGGATATGAGGTTGCTCAGCGCTTTATCCTGACGTTTCTAAAGGATGCCATGCTGGAAATGGTCTCTGATGGCGTTCCGATTAATTACAAGTCTCTGTTTCAGCAGGTGGCTCAACGGGAATTCAAGCTGACCCCCGTTTATCAGTTGCTGGATGAGCGCGGACCTGATCATCAAAAGGAATTCCATGTTTGCGCCATGGTTGGCGAAAGAGTATTTGAGTCTGGTTGGGGCAATAGCAAGAAAGAGGCGGAGCAGCAGGCGGCGTTGAATGCGTTAAACTCTTTGGGGGAAATTGACGAAGAATCGATGTTGGAGGTTGATGAACTATCAATCGACAGCAAAGATATGGAGTAACGGTTCTGACAAAAATATTCCCGTTCACGGGATAGAAAATTTAGTAGAGAATTGATATGACACGTTGCGTTGCATTACTTTCCGGTGGATTAGACAGCATGCTGGCGATCCGCATCATGCAGGAACAGGGGATTGAAGTTGAGGCATTGAATTTCAAGACGATGTTTACCTGTTGTCAGGACACCTCTGCTCAGGCAGCGCGGGCCTTAGGCACTAATATTACTGTCATTGGTCAGGAAGATGACTATTTAGATCTCGTGCGTTCCCCACAGTATGGTTACGGGAAAGGAGCGAATCCCTGCGTAGACTGCCGGATTTATATGTTTGAACGAGCTTATAAATTCATGGAAGCTGTGGATGCTCAATTTATCATTAGCGGAGAAGTTGTAGGTCAACGTCCGATGAGTCAGAAAAGACGGGATCTAAATATCATTTCAACGAATTCAGGGTTAGAGGATTTATTACTACGTCCTCTTTCTGCCAAGCTGCTTGAACCCACTAAGCCTGAACGTGAAGGATTGGTAGACCGGGAAAAACTTTACAATTTCGAAGGCCGTAGTCGGAAAGGCCTAATCCAATTGGCCAGGGACTTTGGTTTTACAGAAGAAATGATTCCCACGCCGTCCACTGGATGTGCACTGACGGAACCTGAATTTGGTAATAAAGTACATGACCTGATTCAGATCCAGGTAGATGATACACGATGGGATTATGAGGCTTTGAATATAGGTCGCCATTTTCGATTCAATGAAGCCACCAAAGTCATTATAGGACGCGATCAAAAAGAGAATACTCAGCTTGAATACATGCATCGGATGGAAGATGCAACGAGTACATCTTTTCTTGAACCGATAAGTTTTAAGGGGCCCAGTGCGTTGATTACAGGGCCTTCTACTGACGACGCCGTAGAGTATGCCGCAGGATTGCTCTATCGTTACGGACGTTCTCTGGAAGGCGAAGGCTATCTCGTTCAGGTCGTCCAGGAGTCTGGTGAGTTCAATCTTACGGCTCATCCCACGGAACGCTCGGCTAGCGATAATACAATCGCCGGTGTTAACTGGAGACTGGCTCGTTAGTCGGTGTTATCGGGCTTATTTCAACAATACTCAGCTGTTGCCAAAACGTTTTCAAGTCTTCCAAGCAGCTTTGATTCAGCATGCCAGGGGCGTAGGCTGCCAGACTGTAGTGCCGACCAAGTCGTTGGGCAGATTGTCCCAGCGGGGTGATGTGATTGGCAATTGCCTGAATGAATTCATTTGGCGTTTGGTCTTCATCTCTCGATATACCCAATTCGTACCCAAGTGATTCCAGTGCCTTAAAACTGTACTGTACCAGTTCGTTGAGATTCATCTGAGTGTTCATGGTAAACGGGTTATGAAAGCTTCTAAACGGAGCCACTAGTGGCAATGACACCGCTTCTGGGACTTGTTCTTCAATGAGTGGTTCTGCCTGCGTTCCAGCAAAGACACTCGAAAGCCAATCGAGAAAACCAGTAATCATCTCCTTTAGAGCGGTCAGCAGTGCTTTGTGGTTTTTGATGAGGTAGTAGATCAACGCGACGCCAACGACAACCCAAAACAGAATTTGGAATATCTTGCCAAGGATTCCGAGAGATGGTATCTCCGGCATTTGAAATGAAGACTCGGATGCTTCGCTTTGTTGCTTGTCGTCAGAGGTTTGGTTTTCCTGCGAGTCGTTAGGGTTGTTAGATTGATTGGGAGACCCTTGTTCCCCCACGGAATTATCTAACTGGTTTTCGTTGCTGGATTGGTTCGAGTCGTTGTTGTTTTCGGTATCGTCCGAGCCTTCTTGTTGGGGAGATTGCGATTGACCGGCATTGCCATCTTGCTGATTCGAGTTTTGAGAATCATGGTTTTCTGAATCACCGTGATTGGAGGCGTCGCCGTTGTCTTCCTTCACGTTTCCTTCCATTTCACCTTCATCGGACTGCCCTCCGTTGTTGGAATCACTTGACGAAGTGTTTCCTTTCTCAGATTGCTCATTGCCATCGCCTTGGTTGCCTTGATCAATTCCGGACTTGCTTTCTGAATCTTCTGAATTCTCTGTACCCTCAGAGCCCGTGGATTCTGGGGAATCAGTGGATTCACCGTCCTGCCCCTCTTGTTTTCCGTCCGGGCCGACGCCGTATTCCGAGGTTTCATACTCATCCTGACTTTGGTTGAACCAAGAGCTCACGTCTGTCAGTTGACGAGCGTTTCCAGGGCGGGGAAGGATCAAGGCAATTACCATGAATGCGGCGATCATTAAGGCCCCCACACTGAGCCACATGCTAGCCATCTCCACGGGCATTTCTACATCACGATGTCGAAGATAACGACGTAGTCCCAGAAAACTGGTGGTAAGCAACAATCCTAGTCCGCTGGCAACATAAAGAAATAGGTATTTGAAGCACAACTCATTGGTCGCTGTATCTGCCAGAAATTGCCCGAAGCCAAAGAGCGGGAGTGCTGCTAGGGAGTAATAGATTACCCAGACCCCAGGAGTGTGTGGTTTCTTGCGATTTTCTTTCCAACGTTCAAACCACGTCAATTTTGATTCGTCAGTGAGGGAAGTTTGGGTAGGACTTTCACTGTCGGGCTTATTGGATGAAGACTCGGCAATGAGATCTTCGAGGCCAATTTTTTGTAGTAGACCTTGTCCACTGGAATCATCATGATCTTCTATGACGGTACAGTCCCAGGTGATTTTGTGAGCCGACCACCAAGTAATAGCGATTACGATGGCGCTATAAATGAACTTCATTCCGCCGATAGCATCTTCGTATTGGACAAGTGTTGTCATGGCCAAAAGCGTGACAGCTGCCAGCGGCATACCAAACAGCACAGCACGCTCCTTACCTTCTTCAATAGAGATTCGTGCGATGGCTACTGTGGCCATCGAGTACATCATCAGCACGAAATTGAATCGTGACATGAAGGGGCTGGGGTTTAAGATCGTCGACACAAATAACGCCAAACTGGTAACCATGACGGTAACCAGTGTCGGACTAATGGCGATCACCATATAGTCGAGCGTTGTTTTTTGTTTTCTTACCATGCTGTCATTATTTAACGAAGCACCTGTTTTCGGCAAACGTGTACAATCGAATCCTCATCTTTGAGGTGATAGGTATCTACTCCCGCAGCAATTAACGGTCCAGAAATTTCCGCATATTCGGTTGGTTCGTAGACATTGACCATCGCCGAAACTGCAAACCCCTGCCTAGCCATGTTTTCTAATGCGATGGTCGTCTGCGAGTTTTGGCTTGAAATGATAGCCAGAACTGTAGCATCTCTTGGAATGCGAGACTGTGCTTCGAGTATAAGTTGTGGGAATTCGAGGCCGTCGGCTAATTCAACACGTGCCAGCAGCTCCTGGATTCTGTAAAACTGCTCTGACGATCGTTGGGTTGGGACCTGCAGGGGACGTAGACGATCGTTGTACTCCAGCATGGCCCCGGCATTCTGGGCTTCCTGTCGACTATCGAGTTCGACTTTCCATCCTTCACGACGCATACGTTCTGCTGCGTCATGTCCATTGGTAAGTAGGCCGACTTGTTGTCCGAGTAATTGTATTGTATTGGCGACGCTCACTGCAGCGGTTACGGCTAACTCAGAGCGAACGGGTTCATGTTGTCGGTGAAATCCGTTTTGATGAAAATCGAGGACGATAGTCAGCCCAGCTACGGTGGAGGCTTCATAGATTTTACTATGTAATTTTCCGGTTCTGGCAGTGGCTCGCCAATGGATGCGATTGAGCGGGTCACCTTCTTGGTAGGCTCTTACACCGGCAATCCGTGTTGGGTCTTCGAACAGACGATGGCTCATTTTAATCTCGCCGATCGGGCGTCGACTGGATAGGTCGTAGCCATCGATCGGGACGACCTTGGGGTAGACGGTGAGATATTGCGGTTCTGTTCTTACTTGATACCGTCGATGGAGACCGAACAGGTCACCTGTTTCAAGTATGGTCGGTCCGAGTTGATAGAAGCCTCGCCGGTTACATTTGAAATGATACTGAAGCCGTTTGGATTGACGGCCTCTGAGCATGGTGAGTTTAATGCGACTCGTTTGTAATTCCAGACTGGGAGGTGTGTGTTGAAGTGCTTTCTTTGAAAGTACGTCCTCCAATAGTATCCAGGGAACGGGGAGTCCTCCCTTATTGGATATCTCAAGTTCCACGCCGATGTGATCATTGATTTCTGCAGTCAGTTGAGAACATTCTCTTGTTGCAGACAGCTGTTCAGCCCAATTTCGGGAAAGCCATCGGCTTACCGCTATCAGCGTTAGCAGCGAATACATTGCATACGCCAGAAGGTCTGAACCGATCACATAGGAAAGTCCCAGAATCAGCAGTGCGGCAATGATCCATTTCATAGGCCACCCACTATTCAGATATTCATTGTGGGGACGGCAATTTCAGAGACGACATCCTGTACGACATGTTCAGCGGTGACTTTACGTAATCGACTTTCCGGCGACAGGATTAAACGATGGGCAAGGATTGGAGCGACGATGAATTTCACGTCGTCAGGAAGTACGTAGTCTCGGCCTCGTAGAGCAGCCATGGCCTGACTCCCTCGGAATAAGGCAATCGATCCACGCGGGCTGGCACCAAGCGTTAGATCGTCATGACCGCGTGTGGCATGCACGATCTCCATAATGTATTGGCTAACCTTAGCATCCACGTGAACGGAGCGGACGACCTGTTGACAGGCGATGATCTCCTCGGCTGAGACGACTTCGCCGATTGATTCGAGTGGGTGCTTGTGTTGCAGCATTTCGAGCATTTTTAATTCCTCTTCCATGCTGGGGTACCCGAGTTGGAATTTCATGAGGAAACGGTCCAATTGCGCTTCCGGAAGGGGGAATGTTCCTTCATGGTCTACGGGGTTCTGTGTAGCAATAACTAAAAAAGGTGGTGTCAGGTTATGGGAATCACCGTCGACTGTTACTTTGCTTTCGGCCATGGCCTCCAGCAATGCAGCCTGAGTTCGCGGAGTCGCACGATTGATTTCATCCGCTAATACCAGCTGCCCGAAGATCGGCCCCGGGCGAAATTCAAATTCGGTCGTTTTCGGGTTAAAGATGGAAGCTCCGGTCACATCGGTTGGAAGTAAGTCCGGCGTACACTGTATTCGCTTAAACGAACAACCGATACTGCGTGAAAGGGCTCGGGCCAGTATCGTTTTGGCGACTCCGGGCACGTCCTCTAAGAGGATATGCCCTTCACATAACCAGGAGACAAGCGAAAGGATCAGCTGAGGTCGTTTACCGACAATCACTTGCTCGACATTGGAGATGATGCGTTGCGCAATGCTCGTTACTTCGGCCACGCGAGTTTCCTTCTCTATTGGCGTTAAACAGGGTAGGGGGATTCGAGTTGGTACTGCGGGTTTTCAGATAAAAACGCCTGAATGCGTTCACTGTTACCCCAGGCAACCGGCAGAAAATCGAGGGCTTCCTGAATCAATTCAGGCGGCTCAGCTGTACTGAATCGAATGAACCCGTGTCCCGCATCCCCGAAACATTCTCCACCCAAACAGGCAACGCCAAAGTTGTCATCCGCGCCTTTGAGCAGATATAACGCGAGGCCGTGCGAAGTGATCGAGTGATGATTGCAAATTTCCGCCACGTTGGGGAATACGTAAAATGTACCACCAGGGATGAGACAGTTTACTCCGTCGAGCTCATTGAGTTTGGTTGCCAGTGAGATAGTGCGTTCCTTGAATTCGGTCATATACTCATCGCGTTGGGCTCGGTCATTGTTTAACGCCGCGGCTCCTGCCATTTGGACAAAGGGAGGGATACACGAAAGCGTACTGTTGGTGAGTTTTGCGATCATGTTAATGATGCGTTCACTGCTTACTGCATATCCAAGTCTCCAGCCGCTCATGCTGAAGGACTTACTGAATGTATAGCAAGAGACACATTGGTCGAGCATGCCGGGTTGTGCAAGTAAGGAATGGTGCTGTCCTTCCCATGCCATCTGGTCATACGGTTCGTCGGCAAAAACCACGATGTCTTTGCCTCGAATCAAGTCAGCAATTCCCTTAAGGTCTTCTTCTGTGGCAATGCCCCCGGTTGGGTTGTGTGGAGTGTTAATGAAGATTGCTTTGGGATTAGGGTCTTCATTTACGAATTTCTCAATGTCAGCCAGGTTGGGCCGGAATGCATTTTCCTGTTTCAATTCTGAGTAGACGATTCGACCGCCGCGTCGGTCAATGTTGGGCGGGTAGGTTGGGAAGAATGGACTGAAAACTAATACTCCGTCACCTTCGTTAATGAATGCTTCACAGAAAAGTGTTTCAAAAATCTTCGCTCCAGGACCGGCCGTGACATTGTTGGCGGCTACATCCAGACCGTATTCGTCGTTTACGTACTTGGCGACAGCTTCGCGGAATGCAGGAATTCCGATAGATGGGCCATAGTGGCAATGATCATCCTGAATTGCCTGGATGCCAGCCTGAGCTCCGTTGGTAGTCGACGGAAACGGACTATCGCCAATTTCCAATTCCACTACTTTCTTGCCTTCAGCTTTGAGTTGTTTTGCGATGACTAATACGTCAAATGCGGTTTCAGTCGTTACGCCTCGGGCAAAATCACTAAATGCAGGATGCATGTCACTCATAGATCTATTCTAACTCCAGGTAATTTGTGTCTCTCAGGTTGTGATTGAAATGGAATTTATTTCGGTTTACTCCATGGAGCGATTATATCAAATCGGCTAGATGACAATGCCAATGACCATAGAGAGATCAGATTTATATTACATTCGGTACATGTTTTGATCACAGATAATTTATACTTCAGACATGTTCGAAGACAGTGAATTGATTTGGCCTGCGTTAGAGATGTTGTTGAAAGTACTTGGGTGGAGTTGCTGGGTTCTGGTATTGCTGTGGGCAACGGGGGGCGTTCTGAATTTCCCAGGAAGTCAGTTGACCATGGGAGTCGTGCTCCTAGTTGTTGTCTTGGGAGGTTTATTTGGAGCTGCAGCGTATTCGGGGAATCGTGCGATCTTTATCTACGGCATCTGGTGTTTTGACCTGGTCGTACTACTGGCTTTATGGATGGTTCAGCCTCGATCTGATCGGGTTTGGGCCGCCGATATGGAGCACGGAATAGCCGTGCGTTACGAAGGTGACGTCGCAATCCTGCGGAACGTGAGAGATTTTAGATACGATACGGAATCCGACTTTGAGGCCGATTGGGTCGAACGCCGAATACCTCTAGGTGGCCTGCAGAAAGTTTGGCTCGGAGTTGAGCAGATTGCTGCGTGGGAAGGTGTCGCCCATGTCTTTGTGACGTTTGAATATGTGGACGAGCAGCAACAATCGCAGGCATTGGCGGTCTCGGCTGAGATTCATCGACAACAGGGGGAAGAGTTTGCAGTATTCCCCGGCTTGTATCGTAATTTTGAACTGACGTATGTTGTAGGGACCGAACGAGATTTGATTGGCCTGCGAACGCATGTGCGTGTGGACCCCGTACGGTTGTATCCGCTGGAAATTGACAGGGTTGGCGTTACTAGTCTATTTAAAGATGTCTTACAACGAGCTGAGAAGCTCCAGATAGAGCCTGAATTTTATCACACGATTACTAACAATTGTGCGAGCAATATGCTGTATCATTTAAATAAGTTGGCACCGAGTCCCGTTTCTAAATGGGACAAACGTGTTATCTTCTCCGGATTGGTTGATCGTATTGCATATTCTCTGGATGTTGTGCCTAACGTTTCTTCTTTAGAGGAAATGCGAGCCAAATATTTGGTGAATATTGCCAACTTTGAGTTGGACGAGCAGTACTCAAAAAAGTTAAGAGACGTTGGTTTTCAGCATCAGAATTCACCGGAGGTAGTGCAGTGAAATTAATCTGGTTTGGATTAATAACAGTCGTGTTTGCTTGGCTGCATCCTATGCACTTGATGGCTCAGCAGCAATTACTCGTTCGACTAGGCGTGGTTACGTATGAGGATTTCCAAGATCAGGACGGCGAATTGCGACGACTTTTGAAACGTCTTTCCAGCGCGCAGAATCCCCCCGTACAATTTCAGGTTGCGGCAGGCTCTTATCGTGAAGTAACGCACTGGTTAGGGGCAGGGGAACTGGATGCTGCTCTGTTAACTTCCGGGGGATACGTCCGTGGCGTTCTACAGACGGAATTGGTGGACGAGTTTGAGTATTTGGCGACCATGGATGCTGGTACGGGCAAAGGCCCTTGGGTTACGTCAGAACGTAAAGCCGACGGATTTCAGCGATATTATCATTCCGTTGCCATTACCAATGCCAGCAATGACGACTGGACCCCTGAAGAATTACGTACTTTGCTGGAAACCGAACAGCTGAAGGTGTTTCTTGTGCATCCACAATCTGCCTCTGGAGCTCAGGTTCCGCGGTTGGCGTTGAAACAAATCGGCATCGACCTGCCAGAGAAGGCTGTTCAATACATGCACTCACACACGCAGGTGCTAGAAAGTGTTGCCCGTCAAACTGAAGGTACTAAGACTCTCGGATTTGTTTGGGACGATGCCATAGCAAAGCATGCAGATTTGGAAACCAAATTGAAACAGGTGCACCTTCCGGTTCTTAATTCCGTGAAGATTCCACATGATGTGTTGATTGCAAGTCGACAGTATCCACAATTGGAGGCGTTTAAAGAACTGCTTGAAAACCATGCTTATTCCGCGGCCGAGCCGTTATTCCTCCCCTCTCCCGATGGCAATCAGGAGTACCTGGATTTGGAAAAGCAGATCCGGCCACTCGAACAAGAAAGTAATCAGCTTCTGATCCGCCAGGATTTACAAGGAGTCGGTCAATTACTAGCTCATGCACAAAAAAATGCAACGGAATTTCAGCCATTTCGACTCGCTGTAGTTTTATCCGGAGGGGGCGCACGCTGTGCGTATCAGGTAGGTGCTATTAGTGCCGTCGAAGACTATCTCGCTGAACTCAACTCCGAGTATGGATCGAATCTTGATATCGATCTGGTGGTTGGTACGTCAGGTGGAGCCTTAAATGCGGTACCAGTTTCGATGAAGGTATCCACTTATCCGGCTGGGCAGACTGTTTGGCGGGATGTTTGGACATCGCTGGATCGACGAAAGATCATTAAGCCATCTATTGCAGTGCGGATTAATGCTGGAATTTGGTTCGCCTTTTTACAAATGACGGTGGTGTATCTATTGAGTCGACTTTTCAAGCGGCAATACGCCACGCGGTTGAAATTCTTTTATCGAATATGTCTTTGTTTGGGCGCAATTGAATTTGCTCTGATCTGGATTCCTTTCGAGCCTTGGGCATTGTTGGGGCACAATCAACTCCTTCATCACCTGTGGCTGTGGTGCCAATTGGGTTCGGAATATACCGCGTTAGCGATGCTCTTTTGCGGTGCCATATATTACTTTGTGTCCAAGGTGGCAAATCATCCAAACCGATCAGAACTGAAAATCAAACGCGGTAGAATTCACTGGATTCTGACCGTGGGTGTTCTCGGATTACCGCTACTGCAATTTGTGACCATGCTGATCTATGAAAAGACATTTTCAACTAGTGACGGGATCCGGGCCTCGTTGGCCGACGGCTATTCTACAATGCTTGAGGTACACGCTAGACAACATGATTTGGATTTGCGTCTCGACAGAAAATCCCCTATCGGCCAACGCTTGCAGGAAATGGGACAGTGGATTGCGACGAACAAGGTGCTAAGTCGTGATCTGGTACTGACAACCACGGCTATCGATCGGAGTCGTCCTGAAATTCCGTCTGAACTTTACTTTTATCTTCAAGCCAATTCGGAATCGCCAAAACCTGAATTTGGAAACCGTGGGATTGATATGGCTAAATCTCCTCAGCAGTTTATGAATATTGTTTTGGGCTCCAGTGCGATTTATCCAGTGTTCCCCGGACAGGAAGTAAGAGGAATGCCGAATGAAGGAGATGCCCTAGAGCTAGTAGACGGAGGATTTGCTCATAATGCACCGGTGGAAGCAGCCGTTCTGTGGGGCGCCAGTCACGTGTTGTTAGTTGACGTAAGCCCGTTAAAAAATCGCGATGGCGTCAATCTCGCAGATAGCGTGATCCGAGGATTTGGACATCTATTGCGCCAAAGCCAGCTATCCGATCAACGTAGTCGCAGTGAGGTTGTAGTGGTCAATTTGCAGTCGCGTTTTGAGCCTGCTTTGGGAGTTATCGACTTCTCGTCCAATCTCATTGCAAATGGAATTGAGCATGGCTATCAAGATGCGACGGGGAAAGTGAGGGTGGAACGCCACGACAACAATCTGGTTGAATTGCCTCCATTTGTTGTGGGCTACGGGCAGCCGGAATTCCAGAATTTGATTGCACCGGCGAAGCTGCCAGAGAAAACGGAGTCAAAGTTTACGCCGGAGGTTCTTAAAAATGACGACGGGGAGAATGAAGGGAATGTTCCGCAAGACGCAGCGACGTCCGAATAATGAGTTGTTGATTATTCACGTTCGATGATCATGACGGAAGTGTCGTCGTGGCGGCCTGTGCCCTCGGTGATGTCCGAGGAACGTTGGAAGATTAGCTCGAGTGCGTCCTCGAGAGGTTGGTCTTTAGAATCCTTCAACGCTTGGGTAATTCCCTCTACGCCAAACTGATCGACCAACGCGTCACCGCTTGGAGGAAATGCTTCTTCTAGTCCATCCGTGTAAATCAGGAGTCGGCTATTCGGCGGAATCGTTGCGGAGATGCACTCATATTCCCAGCCTTCCATAACAGCCAGAGGCAAGCCAATCTGATCTTCGTCACCAAGGATGGTGACTTCGTTGGTTTCAAGGTTCTGAAGCAGTGGAAGCGGGTGACCTGCACAGGTCCATTCGAAATGGTTGGTCTGAGTGTCGAGCATACAGTAGATGATCGTAATGAAGCCACCTTCGTCCTGGACAATGTCACTTGTACAAAGCCTGTTATTAACTGCATTGACGAAATCTGCGGTATTTGCAAAGCGATTATTACGTATCATCCTAATCAAAGTATGCATTGTCATGATGGACATGCACGCCTTGACGCCATGACCGGACGCATCTCCAACAAGCATGACGACTTTGGAATCGTCTAGTGCAAAAGAGTCATAATAATCACCGCCTGCCATCACAACCATGTTTTGGCCATCGACTCGGATTTCGGAAGGCTCATACCGGCCGATGACTTTGTAGCCATTGGTTTCGGGTAAGTCGTCAGGTATTACAGATTCTTGCAATTTACGCACTGAATCGACTTCTTCACTAAGCCGTTCTGCCACGACCTGAGCCCGCAGCGCTTTGACATTTTCGTGGGCTGCTTCAAGCATGGAAATCAGGAGCATGATGAAGTTGCCTTCACTATCACGAATGACATGTGAATGCAAACCCTGAGATACGAACTGAATGAGATGAGTGATGTCGTCCGATTTGGCAGCGCCTACTATGGGAACTCCCGGGAGTTCTCGTTTAGTATTTTCAAAAGTTGTGACCGATTCTTCCTGCGATGGAAAACTAAGTGACAATAGGACAACATCCCAATCAGTTGCAGACAACGTCTGGTTGAATTGGTCCAAATCGCTGCAGATGGTTGCTTCGTGTCCACCCACGTTGAGCATCAACTCAAGAGTTTCAGTTTCCAGGGAGGCTTCCCACCCGACAAGAATATTCATAGAGAGTTCGTCTTTGCCTGAAGGTTGTACTTGTTCCGGACAAGTAATTTAACAGATTGCAGCTGTTTTACCAATCAAGCTTTCAATACCCTTGGATGGTAGTCGATTAGTTATTGGAAGGTATGGATTTTATTCCTGCTCCAAAATGGAGTCGATCGCGCCCTCAATCTCATGTAGGCGGTTCTGATCTGCTTGGTCCAGATTCAAAAAGTAATGAATCATAGACTTCAAAAAGGTCTGTTTGTCGTCTAGTGTTTGATCTTTAAGCGATTCGCGGACTTCGCTGTAAGGGGTGTTAGCAAAAAACATTGTCAAAAACGATCCTTCAAAACAACGCCCCTGTTTTGAATTGTTATTTCTTAAACGTCCTAAGGCGTTCTATGTACTCATAAACAGGGAATTATTTAGGAGGATAGGAGTGTCTGTTCCAATTGGGAGGTGTCAGCCCATGTAGGTGCTGCACAAAATAATCCCATCGTCTTCGCTGACCATACTCGCCACCGGAAGAATGCCCCATTCCGGGAACGACGAGAAGATCAAATTCCTTCTTGGATTTAATCAATGCGTTTACCAGTTGGTATGTGGATTCAGGAGGAACATTGGTGTCCATTTCTCCGACTAGGAGTAGTAGGTTTCCTTCCAATAAATTGGCATTTGTAATATTGGATTGGTCTTTATAGTGTTCCCCGATCGGAAAGCCCATCCACTGTTCATTCCACCAGTGCTTGTCGACACGATTGTCGTGGCAACCACAGGAAGAGACTGCGACTGTATAGAAGTCCGGATAATGCAGGACTGCCGCGGTACTGCTTTGCCCACCTGCACTTGTTCCGAAAATTCCAACCTTAGAGATGTCACACTGTGGGTAAGCCTTGTTGAGGGCTTTGAGCCAGGCAATATGATCGGGAAGTCCCGAGTCTTGTAGATTCTGCCAGCAGACGTCGTGAAATTCCTTCCCGCGATTATCTGTGCCCATCCCATCGATCATGACCGTGATAAATCCGAGTTCAGCCAAATGAAACATCCTCATTCTAGTCATGAAGGATTTCGGGACGTGTGAATCGTGAGGGCCTGCATAGATATACTCAACCACCGGATAACTATGTTTTGGATCGAAAATTCTAGGCCGGTAGACCATTCCGTAGATATCGGTCTTTCCATCCCGGCCTTTCGCAACAAAGCGTTCGGGTAAGGAGAATCCGAGTTGTTTCAATTTGGAAATATCCGCTGTTTCCAATTGGCAAATGAGCTTTCCACTTCGAGCATTTCGAAGTGTATGGATTGGAGGTTGGTCGATGCGAGAGTATTCATCAATGAGGTACTTATTGCCTGGGGAGAGCTTAATGTTGTGAGTGCCATCTCCCGCGGTTAGTTGAGTCAATCCGGAACCATCAAAATTGACTCGGAAGTAGTGTTCATGATAGGGATCTTCATTAGGTTGTGTTCCCACAGCACTAAAGATCAAATACCCTTCGGCTTCCTGTAGCGAGACGACTTTTTTGACTGCCCATTGGCCGGATGTGATGGCGTGAGGTACGATATCAGCTTCATTATCGGTCTCCTTGCCTATCTTAAGGTCGTACGTGTAGAGATGGTTCCAGCCGCTTCGTTCACTGGCCCAAATCAACTTCTTTCCATCGGCAGAATAATGGCTGTAATATTTGATCTGGTTGATGAAGGTGTCTGATTTTTCATCCACAATAGTTCGGCTTGTCCCCGTTGCCGGGTCGATTGCGATGACCCTTGTGCGTTGATGACCACGGTCGTCTTTTTGGTAGGTGAAGAAATCGTTGTCTGTATGCCAATGAATCTTTGGAGGGCCGTGATAATCGATGACGTCAGCGTCAACCTGATAGCGCTTTTGTGTCGATGTATTTGCAATAAAGAGTTGAAAGCTGTCAAAACGATCTCCGGGTTGTGCATACGTGCGTGTGTGCAGCTTGGCTTTGATTGAGTCATTCGGTGAGGACTCCAGCAAATGGACTTCGCTCAAGTCGCCAGGTGTGACTCGCATGAAGACCACAAAATGTCGGTTCGGGCTCCATTTGGTAAAGCGGTATGGAGTGTCCGCTGTCCCGTCGTCTGTGAGGATAAATTCTTCGTTGGTCTCTTTGTTAATCAGTACTGCATTGTAATCTTTTATTTCGAAGTCCCACTTGGGAGTAGGTTTCTGCTGGAGAGCCGCAGCGGAGATCGCAAAAGTGGATGGAGCTAGGGTCGTCGTTAACTTTTCGAGTGACTTTTGCTGATAGGAATAACGAAAGCGTTGATTTTCAAATTTGAATTCGCAGTAGGTGAGTTCTTTATCAAACCGGAGCTCAGAAAGGCTAAGCTTCTTACCGTCGATTTCACGTTGGAAATGCTTCGACAGCTCTTCCCCCACTATTTGGTGATCAATAGCAAGTAGCCTTTTTCCCTGAACGCAGTCCACGACGATCCACTCTCTTTGACCGTCGTGCAGATTGTTTGTGTACCAGAATTTATCTCCTTCTTCGAACCAATTCGGTTTTAACCGATGACGAATGACGGTGTTGTTAACATCATTAATGGAATTATGAGCACGCTGGTAATGTTCCAGTAAGTTGTCCGGTTTATACGGTCTGAGTTTTTTGGCATGAACCCATTCGCTAGAGCAGAGTAGTGTAAGCAGTAGGATCGTGGAGTGGGCAAGTGGCTTAGTCATATGTAGGCTTAATGGCTCAGTGATCTGGTAAGTGATTTA
>CEUV01024197.1_pt1 | contig 105619 bp, 71 predicted proteins | sample 356401 | NCBI WGS metagenome assembly CEUV01 (sample SAMEA2622710, study PRJEB7988) | marine metagenome | isolation source: saline water (ENVO:00002010), including
AGAAGCGCAGAAACGGGAACGCGGTCAAGGACGATGGAATCCAAACTCTCTGGGAGGTCAAACCATGCGCCTCCTTCCTCGCCAACCCAGCCATGGGTCTCGAGGATCGCACGAAGTGCAGCGATATCGGTCTCTTCAGGGTGCCATGCGAAATCGACGACAATTGCGACGGTGAGGCGTCCGTCTGCTCCTTCGATGGCTGTTGGCGAAACGGAAGGTGCTCCGTCAAGGACGCGCTGCAGGCGATCGTCCATGCCGTTCCCGTCCAGGTCGGGGCCGTACCCCAGCCACCAGCCGTAGGCTTCCGCGGCATTGCGTTCGGCCCGGTCCGGCCACCGGTCTGGTGCTGGGCAAAGCTCGTCGCCGCACATCAGGGGAGGGACGCCCTCCACCACGTTGACGCGTGGTTCGGCCTCGGGAAGCAAAGCCTCGCTACCTGCTGCGGCCGGCCCTGTGACCATCAGAACGAGAAGAAAGAGGGCCACGCGCGTGCCGCGTGCACCCTTGTCCGCACTTCCGCCCATCATGGAACGGTCCATCGGGACACCTTTGAGCCTATCCCGTTGCCTCTTCATTTGGCGGCCAGTCGAGGTGCTGCGGGTCGTCGGCGCACTGAAGCCTAGGGCCGTTCTTCCGCTCGACCACGCCCACATCACCAGCGCATTCCGGGCAGCGGACGACAGCGGCCAATTGTTCGAACCATGCCAAGCGTGTTTCCGGCTCGTCGGATGCCTCGTACAAGGAGGTCAACACGCCCCGGGCGCGCTTCGGCACGGGCAAGCCTCGCGCCGTCCAAGGATCATCGACGTTCGTCAGGTTGACCATGCTGCTCTTGATGGCGTCACGTCGTCCACGCAGGGTGGACAAACCGCTGGGCCCTCCATCCACCACGCCAGTGGCCACAGGTCCACCTCTGGCCACCAAGGGCAAGGTGAGGTACGTTGCCAGGAAGCCACCCAAGTGGGCCATGTGAGCGACGTTTCCTCCTGCGCCACCTTCGGCGGCCCACCATCGCGCGATTTCAAGGGCGAAATACAAGAGCGCGATGAGGCTCACCGGCCACGGTCGAATCAAAATCAGCGGGAAGGGAATCTCGTCTCGGGGCCAGCCGGCCAAATACGCTCCCAGAAGGCCGAACGCTGCGCCGCTCGCGCCCCATGCCGGCGTGATGCTCTCCCAGTTGGCCAGCGTCCACGCCAAGGAGCCACCCAGCAGACCGATGGCGTACACGACGGCGTACCGTTTCGTCCCGAGACGCTGTTCAAGGGGCACCCCGACCAAGGCGAGGATCACGACGTTTCCGAGCACGTGCATGAGGTCGAATTGTGCGTGCAGGAAGCCGGCCGTCACGGCCGTGTGCCACCAGCGCGGGTCGTTCATCCGCCCCGGGATGAGCACCAGGTCAAACCAGAGCATGAAGTCCTGAATCAGGTCCATGCGGTAGGCGGCTCCGATGAGCGCTTGCATGACGGAACCAAAGAGGACCGCGAGCACGATGCCCAAGGACAAGGGTGCTCGCGAGCGGATGGCGTAACCGATGGGCAGCACCACGGCCAGGCACCATCCGACGATGAGGGCCTGTTCGAGCAGGCTGAGGGCCGGCCACGCGAACGGAACGGTGGCCATGGTCGCTCGTGGATGCCCTCCGCTTTGACGCTTCGCGGGTCGGCGGCTTCTTGGGTGCGGGTCGGCTGGCCTGATCATGGGCACGGTGCTCGAAGCGCGCGGGCTGGTGGTCCGCCGTGGGCAACACACCGTCCTTCGGGGCGCCGATCTGTCCCTCGATGGGGGGACATGCACCCTTTTGCTTGGCGAGAACGGCACCGGAAAGTCCACCCTCATGGAGACGCTTCTTGGCTTGCATCCGCTCGAAGAAGGGGCCGTTCTTGCGCAATCCAAGGTGGTCCGTGATGCGGAAGGAAGGCGCGCCCGCCGCCCACATCTCCCCCTCGGCGTCTTGTTGCAGAGCGATGGCAGCGTGCGCGACCAGAGCGTACGGCACCATCTGCGGGTGTGTGCCTCAGCCGCAGGCGTGGACGTGTCCGACGAGGCACTGGCCGAGTTGACCCAGCGCATGGATCTTCGTCACCGTCTGGACGATCGCATGCTTTCGCTCTCCGAGGGTCAGCGCCGGAAAGTCTGCGTGCTCGGCGCCTTGCTTCCAGGATTGGTCCATGGACGCGAGAGCCTTCTTGTCCTCGACGAGCCCATGGCGGCCCTCGACGAACGTGGCCGCATCGCCACAGTCGCCTTGGTGGCTGAGGTCATGACCCGAGGAGCGACGGTGCTCATCGGCACGCATCACCCTGAACGCTTCCCGCTCGCCAACCAGGCCTACGTGTTGAACGAAGGCCAACTGCAACCCATCGATCAAGAGGGCACGGCATCACACGCCGAGATGACGTGGCCGGACTTGACCGGAAACGCCACGCGGCCTTCCCCTTGGGGGCTTGGTCGAAGATACGCGTGGTCCGGGGGCACACCACTCTCTGGTGCCGTGCTTGGCGTGCTGATGACCCTCGCGCTGGCCACCCTCCTCTTCGACGCTTCGAGCGTGGACGCTTTGCCTCCCACCGCGGTGCCGGGCCTCCTCCTCATGCCCTCGTTTGTGGCCGGTTCCGCGGGTGACGCGGCCTTGTTGACCTTGAGGCGGGACCGTGCCTTCCAACGCTTGTCCGCCCTCGGCCTCCGTCCGCGCGACCCGCTCACTCCGCTTTTGCTGGGGGTCATTTCCCCTCTGGTGATGGGGCTCTTGCTCGATGTCTCCGTGACGATGGACGTAGCCGTTGCAGGTGCGGTCGTGGCGCTCCTGCTCAGTCAGTGCGTCGCCGCTGCAGATGCGCTTGGGTTGAGGCTGGCCCGCCCTGAAGCGCTCCACCTTCGGTTGATGATGCCGCTTCTCGTCCTCCCATTTGGTCTGCTTTTGGACCTGCTTGCATGAACATGGTTCAAAGCCAACTGGCACAAGGGGATGACATGGGCAAGCGCACAGGACGCGTGTGCTTGGCCATCGGTTACCTTGGCGCCAGCGCCGCGCTTGGGTTGGCGTTCCTCTGGGTGCCAAGTGTGCCAAACGACGCCTTCGAATCCCCGGAGGCTCAACGCCTGTTTTACTGGCACGTGCCAAGCGCATGGATGGCCATGATCGCCTTTGGCGTGTTGTTCGTTGGTTCCGCACTTTGGTTCATGCGACGGTCAGCCCTTGGCTGGCGTCTGCACGTGGCAGGAAGCGAGGCCGGGCTGGCCACGGGCCTGATGGCCGTGTGGTCGGGCTGCCTGTGGGGTGCCGCCGAGTGGGGTGTACCTTGGGATTGGACCGACGTCCGCTTGAACAGCTTCGCGTTGTTGACCCTCTTGGCGCTGGTGTTGGTCCTCGGTCGACGGGCGCAGCCCGATGGGGTCGAGTCGCGTGACACCTTCGCCACGGCGGGCCTGTTTGGCTTCGTGCTGGTTCCGTTCACCTACATCGCCACGCGTATCTGGCAGATCCGCCATCCTGGACCGGTCATCGCCTCCGGCGATGGGGGCGGCTCCCTCGCCCCCGAAATGGGCGCCCTGCTCGGGTTTGCCGCCCTCTCGTTCACCGTGCTGATCGTCGGTCATCTCATGGAAAGCGTTCATCTGACGTCGCTTGAACAGCGGCTTGACCGCCTGCAGGGCAAACTCGACGCGGAGGTGACGGAATGAACGGGATGACGGCGCTCGCGCTCGGCTATCTTGGGATGTTGGTCGCGTTGGGCGTCTGGACGTGGACCGTCATGTCCCGTGCCCGCGACATTGAGCGTCGCTTGGCCTCCACCGAAGCGGCGCTTGGACTGAACGACGGCAATGTGGACCCGGTGGCCGACGACGAGCGCTAGCCTGAAGGGAGACGCGCTGACCGACCACGCATGGCGGTGGACCTTGGCGGGGCCTTTTGCCTCGTGTGTGGAGCCTCGCCACCCCTGTTCACCGACGGCATGTGCGAGTCCTGCTCGCGTGAGCGAACCACGCTGATGCGAGCGCCGGACAACATCCCGTGGACCCGGTGCGCCAGGTGCGGAGCGACGGAAGTCGAGGGCCGCTGGACCTTCATTGAGGACGAGGCGCTCATGGACGACTTGGTGCAGCGTCACGTCACGTTCCACGAGGACGCGGAAGACATCGCGATTGGCATGATGGCGCAGCCGATCACCGACCGCCACACCCTGCTTCACGTCCAAGCCGAGGGCGTCATCGACGATCTCCTGTACACCGAGGAACGTACGGTGCGGGCTCGTATGAGCAACGGCGTGTGCCTGACATGCACACGCCGCGCAGGGAATTACTTCGAGGCGACCGTCCAATTGCGATCAAGCGGCCGCCGCCTTGATGATGAGGAGCTCACGACCCTCCGGGGCACCTTGGACGACGTGATTGGGGACATGCCCGAGGACCCGATGTTCTTCATCACCAAGGAAGGCCCGGTGCAGGGCGGATACGATGTGGTGCTCGGCTCGAAGGGCCTCGCCCGCGCATGGGGTCGCCACCTGGTCCAAAACCACGGTGGGCAGACCATCGAGACCAATTCAACCGTTGGACGAAAAGACGGCGTTGACGTCACCCGACTCACGTTGCTGTACCGGATGCCGGGTTACGGCCTTGGCGACGTGATCCGCTGGCGCGATGCCATGTGGCGGCCGACCTCGTGGACCAAGGACGGCGTGATTCTCGAACGCGTGCACCGTCACGAGCGGACCGGGGCCTCCTGGCGTGATTTGGAACACGCGGTGGTCCTCGCTCGGCACCGAGAATTGACCGTTGTCGACGTCTTGTCTGAAGATTCCAGCGCGGCAGAAATCCTTGACCCCATGACATGGAAGGTCGAAGCCGTCGCCCTGCCTTGGGACCACGAGAGCGGGTCCCGCTTGGTTTTGGCCCGCATCGAAGGCGAATGGCTCGCCTTGCCCCGAGTGGCCCATGACCGCGACCTGCTGACGAAGGGTCCATGAGGTCCAGAGGGCACAGCCGAGGCATGGTGGAGGGTCCGCTCTCGCTTGCTGCCCGCATCCATGCGCTTGACAGCGAGGACATGTTCGGGCACGTCAGCCGCTTTGTGGATGACCTTGAGGCTGCCCTTGTTGCCGTTGATGACCGAACCTGTCCCTGGTTGGCGGAGCTTCGTACCCGCACCTGGGCCGGCGTCCTGTGCCTTGGCATGGGAGGTTCGGCAGCAGGCGGTTCCTTCCTCTCCAGCCTTGCCGACCATGACGGAACCATTCCCGTGCTGTCGCATGCAGATGCTGCGTTGCCGGGCTGGGTCAGTGCAGAATGGCTGGTCCTCGCAACGTCCTACTCCGGCAACACCGCCGAAACCTTGAGCGCCACGCGCACGGCCATTGAACGTGGTTTGACCGTCGTCGTGGTGGCCACCGGGGGCGAACTGGCAGGTTTGGCAGAAACCCACGAACACGTCCACCTTGTCGGTGCACCGGGTGGTCAACCCCCGCGCTCCGCCTTCGGTCATATCTTCGGTCGACAGGTGGCGTTCATGCGCTCCCTCGGGCTCCTTCCTGCCGGCCAAGACGATGCAGGCATGCTCCAGCGGCTGCGCCTCGCCTCCCAACGCCACGACCCGCGGGACGGCGACGAGGGCGGCGTCGAAGCCTTGTCGGAGGCGTTGCTGGAGCGGTCTGTGGCCTTGCTTGGTCCGACCGAACTCGCGCCCGTGCTGACCCGCTTCAAGAATCAGTTGAACGAGAATTCCGGTCGCTTCGCACGGGTTGGCGTGGTGCCCGAAATGAACCACAACGAAGTGGTGGCATGGGGCGGCACAGGAGACGTTGCAGATCCCACGGTGGCCGACCAAGCTGTGTTGTTGTTGACCTGGCGTGGCCTTCAGCCGGAGGTTCGCTCTCGCATCGGGTGGATGGTCCAGCACCTCGAAACGGAAGCGGCGTGGCAACTCGCAGGAGAGGGCGAAAGTTTGCTCGAAGTCATGCTGTACCACTCCATTGTGATGGACTGGATTTCGGTGACCTTGGCGGTTCACGCCGGGAAAGATCCGACGAGCATTGGACCCATTTCATCGCTGAAGGCTCACTTGGCGGAGCACAGTTGAGCGATCAGTACAACGGACCCACGACCAACCGTGGATCGGGGTGGCGTTCAAGCGCGTCCTCACGGTCTTCTGGAGTCACCACGCCTTCCATGTCGATGCCGTCCGGCGCGTCCACGGCCAACTGAAGGTGCACGTGCGGGGCCCAGCCGCCGTTTTCGTGCGGACCGCCGAGATGACCGATCACCTCGCCTGCTGCCACGCTGTCTCCGACCTTCCAACGCTCCAAATCAACACGAGCGAGATGTCCGTGAAGGGCCCAAAGACGTCGCGTGCTTCCGGCCCAAGGGTGGTGCGCATGGGCTGGAAGTGAGACGTCATGCACCGTCACGACGGTTGACCCATAGCCTCCATCGGCTTCCTCGAAGCCGACCGCATGGATGCGCCCGTCGGCGAAGGCGTGCACAGGTGTGCCTTCAGGACCGCCAAGGTCCAGTCCGATGTGCACGTTGCGCGTGCCTCCAAACAATGGAGTGCTGTACATCCACGGTCGAACTTCATCGTAGCGTCCGACCGTGAAGGGGAACGGCGCCTCCCATCCTTCGACGGGCGGACGGGTCAGGTCAAGCACCCAGTATCCGCCCGGCATGGGCATCACAGGGTGAAAGGGCCAGTCGTCCATGCGGGCTCGAGTCGGTCCAGCGTCATATGTCTTCGTCGGCAAGGCTCAACCACCTTCCGCCCGTGGCCAATGCATGCAGGCTTTGCTCGCCCTGAGCCTGTTGACCGTGCTTCCCGGCCTCGGATTGGCCACCTCACTGCATCCTCAAGGCGACCGCGTGCAGCGCTGGTGTGCTGCCCCGGCACTCGGCTTGGCCGCGCTTGCCTTCGCCTTCGGTGCTTTGGTGTTGCTCGGTCTCTGGTCGTTCTGGGTCGCCATCCTCGTGACCGTGTTGCTCCAAGCCTGGGGCCTTCTGACGCTCCGTCGTGCTCCATCACCTTCGGTCTCGGAACGTGATGCTTGGTTCCGCGCCCAGCGTGCTCAGCCTCGAATGTGGCTCGGAGGCCTCATCGCGCTGCTCGCCCTGCTGCCTGTGCTGGTTGCAGACACGCCACAGGGCGTGGACTGGGTTGGTTTCACCGCGCTGGCGCATCATCTTGCGGAACGGGGCGCCTTTGTGTCGGCCTCGGGCCACAGCTGGCTCTACCCTCCGGGCTTGCCTGCCATGCTGGCTTTTCTTGCTGGCATCACCGGGTTGCCGTTGCCAAGCGTCGGCCTCGCCGTTGGTCAATTCACCCTCGTGGCCTTGCTGCTTGGCATGTGTTCGGCCTTGGACCGCCACGGTGCTGGCGGCGAGGGCATCCTTGCGATGATGCTCGCCGTGGGGGTCTTCTCCAAAGTGCTGGACAGCGGTTGGCCGACCGTGCTCTCCCTCACCTTGATTCCGTTCAACCTCGGAGGGTTGCTGGAGGTCGATGGCCCTCGTTCGGAAAAGCGCCTGACCCTCTTGCTCAGCGCCGTCGCGAGCGCCTTCCTGCATCCCGTCGGGGCGCTCTTGCTGTTGCTCTTGCTGGTGGCTGACGTGGCCTCACATGGCCTGGCCAAGGGCCCCCTCGATCGGTTTCGTCTGGACATCGGGGTCCTGGTCGGTCTCGTTCTGCTGTTGGTGGGCGTGGCTTTGCTCAGCCAGGACGTGCGTTTGGATGCGCCCTTTGCCGAGGACGGATGGCAAGGCGGTTGGCCGATGCTGGCGTACGGTAGCCCCCTGCTCTTTCTCGCGGCGTGGGCCGGCTGGCGCCTTCGAGGTTACCGGGAATCTCGCCTGCTGGTGATGTGGCTGTTGCTGACGTGGGGCCTCAGTTTGGTCCAATTGCTTCCAGACGGCGCCAGAGGTGCTGCCCTGACCAACCTCGGCTCTGGGCTCTACGCCATGGGCATGTACGCCTTCCACCTGCCTGCCGTTGCCTTGGTGGCGCTCTGGTGGTCGGATTCCACCGCGCTTCGTGGCGCTGAGGCCTCGCCGAGTTTCTTCGTGGTCGAAGGTGATCCTTGTCCTGCGCGTCCAGTCGCGCTGGGCTTGGTCCTCGTGGTCGTGATTGGGAGCTTGGCGGCCACGGGCGCCATGGCTCGATTGTGGGTCCACGAGGAGACCCTTGCTTTGGCTCCTGCCGACATTCAGGTGGCCGAACACCTCCGCACCTTGTCCGGCGAGGACGTGGTCTACGCCGAGCAGGCGCCGTGGGGTGAAGCCATGGTGATCGCCGGACTCAACCTGACGGTCGGGGTTGACCTTGGAGCGCATGACGGTCCGACCACGCTTCACGAACGGGCGACGCAGGCGGTGTTGACCGATGACGTGGGCACCCTCGAGGACCTTGGCGTGAAATGGGCCATTTCCAGCCCGCTTGGAGCGCTCGGTTGGGTCCTGGAGCGCTCGCCGTGGTGGGAGAACGTCCACGAGGTCTCCGGTAGCCGGGCGTGGGCCCTTCGCGAGCAACCGGTGGACGACTTTCTCGGTGCGGCCGTGCTGACCGAGGCATCCTGTGCCGGTTCATGCACCATGCGTCCTGATCCCTGGGTTGAACAGCGGTGGTCCGATCCACACGGGCTTGGTTCGAGTCGTGCGGTCATCGACGCGCCGGCTTCCTCGACGCTGTCCTTTGCGTGGCCGGATGCCGTGAATGACGAGCCTGTGCTCATTTGCCTCCACATCGAACGCATCGGCCCACTGGCTTCAGGCGCCGTTGACCTTGGTTTGTGGTCGGCGGACCTTGCGGGTCCTGCTGGGCACGACCGTCTGTGCGGTGAAGGTGTGCCCACCGGCAACCTGAACGTGACCTTGGAAGGGGGCGAGAAACCGTGGTTGGACCCCGCCGGTGCTTCCGGTCGAAGCGATCGTCTGGTCGGTGCTGACGGGCTGAGGCTCCACGCCTTGACCCTCCACCTTCCCGCGGCCAAAGCATCAACATGAGGTCCGCGAACCGCAGCGCATGCGGGCCTTGCTGGTGCTGCCGACCCTCAACGAGGAGGCAGGGGTGCAAGGCGTGCTTGAGGACGCGCTCCGGCAGCGTGAGCACTTCGATGTTGTCGTGGTGGACGGGCGGAGCGAAGACGCCACCGTGGCTTTGGCTCAGGCAGCGGGTGTTCACGTGCTCCAACAACGCGGACGCGGCAAGGGCGCGGCCATCCGGACCGCCATCGACGTCTTTCTCGCTGGCCCTTGGGACGCCCTGGCGATGATCGATGCGGACGGCACCTATGCCGTCGATGCCTTGGTGGACGTGCTTCCGATGCTCGATCAGCATCCCGTCCTCGTCGGCGATCGCCTCCAAGGTCCATTGGAACCCGCTTCGATGGATCGCCTGAACTTCCTCGGTAACCGCTTCCTCAGTGCGGTGGCTTCCGCCGTGCACCGAACCGATGCAGCAGACGTGTGTTCAGGGTGTTGGGTCATGCGCAGGACCGTCGTCGAAGGTTTGCGTTTGAACAGCATGGGCTTCGAGCTTGAGGCGGAACTCTTCGCGTCGCTGGCGGCGATGGGCCACGCGCCGACGTGGGTGCGCATCCCCTACCGAGCGCGCAAAGGCGAAGCGAAGTTGACGTCCATCCTCGATGGCGTGCGCATCCTCAGAAAACTCGTCGTGCGTCGGGTGATGGAAGCGAGGAAAACGCACCTTTGATGCGCCATGGCGTGACCGAGAATACAGGACGGTGTTCACGATGCGCGGCGCGGTTGTCCTCGGAGCGTCTGGCCTGGTTGGCCAGCGCCTCCAACAGCGCTTGGCCAATCATCCCATGTTCAGCCTGCGTGCCGTGGCGGGGTCCCAGCGCACGGCTGGCATGAACCTCGTTGAGTTGCCATGGGGCCTTGAAGGGCAAGCTCCTTTGCTGGACCTGCCGCCGGTTTTGGACGTTCAGGACCCTGGTCTTGTGGAGCACTTGCGTGACCTTGGCATCTCCTGGGCCTTTTCCGCGGTGCCATCCGACGTGGCTCTGGCGCTCGAGCCCCGTCTCGTGGACGGAGGGATTCAGGTCTGTTCCAACGCAAGCGCCTACCGACGACGCGCCGACATTCCGCTGGTCATCGCTGACGTGAACCCGCATCACCTCCAGACCCGACCTGAGGGTTCTGTGCTGCACGCCTGTGCCACGAACTGCACGCTCATTCCGCTGCTGATGCCCTACCTCGCCCTCCACCGGGCCTTCGGGGTGCGCGCCTAATGAGGCCACCAGCGAGCAAGCGCGCTCCGGTGCCGGCTACGGATTGATGCGTGGCGAGGTCCCGTTTTCCTTCGACATTCCTGGTGAAGCGGAGAAGACGATGGGGGAATTGACCTGGATCGCAGGTGATCTCCACGAGGGAACGGTACACCCTTCCACCGTTGACGGACAGATGCGTTGCCAGCGCGTGGATGAGGCCGACGGGCACATCATCGACGTGGTGTTTGAATTGTCGAGTGATGCGACGCTCTCCGAGGTTGAGGCCGCATTGGATGGTTTCGCGACCCACCCTGACGCAGCAGGCTTGCCTTCCGCGCCACAAAACCCGATGATGCGGGTGGAAGGGCCGGTTGTTCGCGAGCAGCACCTTTGGGCCGACGGCCTCTCCTTCCCAACGAACGTCGATCCGGCCACTGACCTGCAAGCCGGCATGGCCACGGTGGTCGGTGATCTGCGCATGGACGGTCCACGTCATGTCCGCCTTCGCTCGCTGTCCCACAACACCGTGCGCGGAGCTGCGGGTGGTCTGGTCTTGTTGGCCGAATTGGCCTCGACGCGATGGTCCTGACCGTCGGAATCCCTTCAAACCCCGAGGTGTGTTGACCTCTTGGTGGTGGCATGGGCGTAACGGCGATGATTCCCGACGCGACCATTGGCCAGCTGCTCACTGAGGCCTCATCGCGGTGGGGGGTCATTTGGGATGGGGCCGCCAGCAGAACCCGCGTGCTCATGATGATGCCTCGCAAAGAGCGCAAGTTGTACGAAATGCACGGCGACATGGTGGAACACGGTCAACCCGTCATCTCGATCTTCCACCGTCCGCGGGCCGAGGCCCCTTTGTTGCAGGAGCAAGGGTTGGATCCACGCCTCGCCTCTTTCCTCTTTGTTGACCTCGCGTCCTCCGACCTTGGCTCATGGCTGCAGCATCTGGTCACGCGAGAAGGATGGTTGCGCAGCACCGTGGAGGTTCATCCGGTCCCGTTCACGATGGGCCTGCCGAACCAGCGGAGGTTCGAAATCGAGCGGCTGCTTTTGTTTCGTCACCCTGACATCCCAGCCATCGAGCGCTATCACCTTCCTTTCTCCGTGTCGTCCCTCGCTGGGAAATGCTACGTGAGCCTGCCCGCCCGCCAAGCCGCTGAACATGCTCGGCAGCAAGCGGAAGTGTTGGGTGTTGGCCGGCTTGAGCGTCCCGCACCGGAACCCGCCGTTGAGGCGCCCGCCCCCGCGCCAGCGGCGCCCGAACCAGAACCAAGCAGCGATGAGGCTGCATCGGCGGAGGCAGAAGGTCCCGCGGAGTCGTCCAGCGACGAGGCGGTTCCTCTCCCGGAGATCGCGCAACCGGACCGGCAAGAGACCCTGCTCGAGAACGTCAGCCGGCGTGTGGATGAAGCGATCGAGGAAATGGTGGCCGTCGAAGCGGAGACCGTGGCGCTTCCCACGGCTGAACCCACGTCCTCGCCGGCTCCACCACTGCCTGGAGACAGCCCCCCGCAGCCGCAGGCGGCCCCCGAGGTCGACCCTCTTCCACCCGTGCCAGCCGCGCCACCGGAGCCGGAGATGTCGCCCATCGAGGCGGAATTCCGAGGCCTGATTCAGGAATTGATGGATGCCGGCGTCGAGCCAGGCGACATGATGGACGATCCGCGATGGGAAGACCTCAACGAGCGTGCCGTGGCCGCAGAATTGAACGCCTGGGCCCTCTTTGTTGAGATGACGGGGCAGCAAGGTTGAAGCCGAACACGCCCACCTCGGGGCATGGGATTCTGCATCAACTGCGGTCAGCAGCATCCTGACAACATTCGGTTCTGCCGTTTTTGTGGCGCACAACAACCCGGCGAGCAACTGGTCGCGCGGCTCCGCGCTGAAGCCGAACAAATCCGCATCATCATGCAGCAAATTCAGGCCCAGCAAGGCTACGGTCAAGGCCAACCACCGCGCTGGTGAATCACGTGCGCCTTCGGCATCTGGCGATGGCGCTCTCCGCTTTGGAACCGCATCCCATGCAGCGTTCCGACTTGGAGCAATATGCGACCGAGGGCAACCTCGCTGCGCAGTGGCTTGCAGCCATGGCGGCCTTTGGCGACCTTGACGGCCAGGCGGTGGTCGACGTTGGTGCAGGAAACGGCATCCTCGGGCTGGGCGCGCTGATGCTCGGTGCAACCTCCGTTCGCCTCGTTGAGGCCGACCCCTCCGTGGCCGAGGTGGCCAAGCGAAACGCGTCCGAGGCCGGGGGGGAAGTCGAGGTGACGGTGCTTGCCGTGGAGGCCGCTGTCGATCTTGGGTCGGTTGGCGGAGCGGTCCTCATCAGCAATCCGCCGTGGGGCGTGCAAACCACAGGAGCGGACCGGCCGATCCTCGAAGCGATGTTCACCAGCGAAGCCGAAGTGATTCACCTCATGCATCATGCCGGTGCAGGCCACGTGGAAGCCCTCGCGGCAAGCCATGGATGGCACGCAGAGGACGTCCTCCGCGCCCCGTTCCGCTTGCCGCTCGTTCATGCGCATCAGCGCAGCGGACGGCGCGACACCGAGGTGCTTTGCCGCCGTTTCACGCGTGCTTGAGGGAGGAACGCATTGAAAAGGAGGGTCCGAGAGGCCCCGACGCGGCACCTTGGTGTCGCACGACGTGATTTCATGACGACGAGCCTCGTCACGCCCGGCACCAAGGTCGGGACCCACCCTGCCCAAACCGCTGGACCCGGCACGGCCGTGCACGGAACCGATCTGATCGCCACGGTGCTTGGACACGTCCACGAGGCCGACGGTTCGGTCAGCGTGGAAGCCATGAACCACGTCTTGGACATCAAGGTCGGCGACGTGGTCATCGGCATTGTCGACAAGGTCAACGAGAAGAACGCCGAATTGGTCATCGTCAGCGTCGAGGGTCAAAACGTTCCTCCCGTGGCCGAACAACTCCGTGCTCAACTTCGTGTGACCGACATCGTCGACCGCTACTTGCACCAGGTCAGCGACGGTCTTCGCCGCCGAGACGTGTGCCGGGCCGTGGTCACGGCTGCATCGCCTGTGTTGCGCGTCGACATGCGCAACGACGCAGCATCTGGCGTGCTTCATGCCCTGTGCCACCACTGTGGAACCACCATGGTTCCCGACCAAGACGGCGACTGGAACATGCACTGCCCGAATTGCGGTGAGCGTACCTTCCGCGCCCTTGCTGACGGGTACGGTATGGGCGAAGGCCATGCGGCGCTGAACGGCGCAGGCAAGCGTTGGACCGGCGCCACGGAAGCGCACTTCTCCAAGGGCCCGGCCGCTCGCGCCAGCTTCCTCGCTGAGGACGTCCGTGAAGACGGCCGACCTCGAGCCTACCCCCGCTTCGACACCGGTGGCGGTGGCGGCGGACAACGCCGTCAGCGCAGCGCGCCCGGGTGCCGCCTCTTCATCGGCGGCTTGGACCGCGGCGTGGACACCGACAAACTCCGCGAGATCTTCTCAGCGCACGGTGACATGACCGATTGTGTCGTGATGACCGACGATTCCGGGACCTCTCGCGGCTTCGGCTTCGTGACCTACGGCGAGAAGGCCCATGCCGATGCCGCGATTGCCGCCTTGGACGGCAAGCGCATCAACGGCCGCCGCATCGGCGTCCGCGATGCGGATCAGAAGCGGGAGCGTGGCGAGCGCAAGCCGCAGCCGAAGGGCACGAAGCTCTACGTGGGCAACCTTTCTTTCGACACGGGTTTGGATGCCCTCAAGGCCCTCGTGGCCGAACACGCGAACGTCACCGGTGCTGACCTCGTGATGGACAACGGTCGCTCGAAGGGCTTCGGTTTCGTCTTCATTGCCGAGGATGCTGACGCTGCAAAGGTGGTCGAGGCCATCAACGGCAAGGAAGTGGACGGACGCAAGATCCGCGCAGACATCGCCAAACAAGGCGGAGGAAAGCGCGGTGGCGGCGGTGGCAACCGGCGCTCGTCCCGAGAAGAACGCGCGAAGCGCGAGGAAGCCGAGGGTGGTGGCGGGAAGCGTCGCCGACGTGGCCCCAAGCGTTCCTAATCCGGACTTTTAGGACAGGCTGGTTTCATCCGCCACGAATCTCGCTCACCCTGAACCGGTGACTGCAGGCCAGCCGCAAGAATACCCTTGCTCGAACGGGTGACCAAAACGGGCCCTGCTGCTCATTCGTTTTGACCAACATGAAATCTCATGATTGAAGGATGCCGCCAAACACCACAACGAGCATGACCGCGGCCAGGGATGCGATGAGTGAATGTTTTGCTCCCTTTCTTCGGTCCTCGTTTCCATTCGAATTGTAGTAGAGCATGAAGATGAGGGATATGAACGGCCAAACCGTCATCGTTGAACCGACTGCGGCTACCGCTCCCCAAGGATCATCGGCGGTCAACGTTCCAGCGACCATGAAAAAACAGAGCATCGCAAAGAACGGCATTAAGAAGCCATTGACGACTTCTCTTGTGCTGTTGACTGCCTCATTCATCTGCAAAACCCTGTACTTACGTCAACTTTCGATGACTGGGTCGCGTCCTGAGCGCCATCCGATGATGAAACCGCCGATGATCGAGCCGAGCGGAATCAGGTTGCACGCGAAGACAACACCTGGGTTCCACGTTCCACTGGGTTGGCCGATGAGGTACCACACCATCAGTCCAAGCAGCATGCCTGGGATGGCCAACACGCCCGCAAAGGACAGGGCACTGACGGTGCGCATGGTGTCTCACGCTCCACGATGACGCTTCAACCTTCGTCGCCGCGCAAGCGGGCCGCCATGGCTTCCCCGCTCAGGGTGTTGAGGACATCATTGGGACCAAGCCAGCCGCGTCGAGCGGTCATGACGCCGTAGGCCATGTCCGCAAGGCCCCGCACGGAGTGCGCGTCAGGGTTGACCACGACCGGCACCCCGAGTTCCTTGGCCCGCTTGCAGTGCCGCCAGTCGAGGTCGAGCCGGTACGGGCTTGCGTTGAGTTCCATGGCCTTGAGTCGTCCCTCGGCGTTGTGCTCGGCCATGTGATCGAGCACGGCCATCAAATCCACCTCGTAGCCGTCACGCCCTTGCAGAATGCGTCCGGTTGGATGCCCGAGCACCGTCGTGGCCGGATGGTCGATGGCTTGCAGCAATTCCTCCGTGTTGGTTTGCTCGTCTCGACCGCGCCACCGGCCAAGCGCGTGCACGCTGGCCACCACGTAGTCCAACTCGTTGAGCACCTCATCTGGATGGTCGAGTTTGCCGCCTTCAAGGACGTCGGATTCGACGCCATGGAAGAGGCGGAACTCCTTGCCTTGTTCGGCCCATTCCGCGTTGGCGGCCCGGACGGTCGCGCCTTGGGCCAACAGATCGTCAGCAGAAGCACCGTTGGCAATGACCAGCGTCGGGGAGTGGTCCGCCAAGCCCAGCCACGACCAGCCCATGCGGTGAGCAGCGTCGGCCATCACCTCGAGGCTCGCTTCGCCGTCGGAGAGGTTGGTGTGGTTGTGGAGGCTGCCTCGAATCATGTTCGGCTCAAGGAGCGCAGGGAGTTCGTTGCCTACGGCGGCCGCGACTTCGCCAGTGTCTTCGCGAAGCTCAGGTGGAACGTAGGCCAAGCCGAGGTGGGCGTAAATGTCCGCCTCACTCGAGGCTTCGAGGGAATGCACGGCCGCCTCCATGCCCTTGAGGTCGCCAGCGAGGGCTTCCGGGATCAACCCGAATTCGTTCAGCCGAAGGCCTTGGTCGATGGCCCTCTGGCGCATCGCGATGTTGTGTTCCTTGCTTCCGGTGAAGTAGGCCAGGGTGAACGGCGCCACCTCCGGCGGCACGAGGCGAACCTGGGCATCGATGGTGCCGCCGGCTTCCATCGATTCGTATTCTGCGCCACCGATGGCGTCCAGAACGTTGGCGTCGAGGTGAGGAAGCGTGAACGCCTCGTCGAAGATTTCGGTGTCGAGGATGAGGCTGATCTTCGAGGAGCCCGCGCCCTTGACGTCGGCAATGCCGGGAAGCGCCAGGATGGCTTCGGCCACGGCCGCATGGTCAGCCTCGTCAACGGCAACCACCAGATCGAGGTCGCCAATGGTCTCGCGCCGTCGGCGTGCAGAGCCCGCGAGGGTCGCGTGTTGCACGCCGGGGATGGTGGCGACGCGGCTTTGGAAGGCCTCGCCGTACATCAGTCCAATGTCGAGACGACGGCGAGAACGGAACCGGGCCAGCAGGTCAATGCCGTCGAGCAGCCGGGCCTGTGTTTTGGCCCCGAAGCCCTTCAGTTCAGCGACTTGACCGGATTCACAGGCTTCGCGCAAATCGGCGATGGACGCGACGCCGAGCTCTTCATGCATCACGCGGATGCGCTTCGGGCCCAGCCCAGGAATGTCCAGCATGTCCAGCATGCCCGGTGGCGTGTTGTCGTGGAGGTCCACCCAATCCGAGGGCCATGCACCTTCCCGCATCGCTTGTTCAATGCCCGAGGCCAGCCCCTTGCCAATGCCTTTGATCTCCACAAGGCGGCCGGTTTCCACCAATTCCCAAAGGTCGTCCGTCAGCGTACCAAGCGTGCGCGACCCGTTTTGGTAGGAGCGAATCCGGAAGACGTTGGCGTCGGCCAACTCCAGAAGGACACCGACCTGATGGAGCGCAGACGCGACCTGGTTCCGCCCGAAATAGGGCGGCCCATTCAGCCTTGGCCGGGGCAGACTGAATCCTCCTCCCGCCATGTTCGAACCTCGGGCAAGGGCCATGAGAACCTTGCGACGTGCTCGCACACTTCTTGAGTCAGCGCACACACCGCGGTACATGGTCGCGGTGACCCTCATCGAGGCCCTGGCCGAAACCCTGTGCGGAGTGGCCGCGGTGCTGTTCACCTTCATCGCCACCCTCTCCCGCTCACCGTCCGCGGAACGGGTGGCTCAGAACGTCATCTCGGTGGTGCTGGTGCTCGCCGCGGCTGTCCTTTGGTGGCTCTCCTTGGCGGGTGGCGAGTTGTGGGGCTCAAACTACCTCCCACGGCCCCTGTCGTTGTTTTGCGTGCTGATTGCCGTTGCCGCTCGCATGAACATCAAGGGCACCAACGTGAGCTTCGGAGCCAATCCGCACAGCATCGGTCGGATGAACGACGAAGCCGAGTGATGGCTTCAGACGATTTCGCCCATGGGCTCACCGTCTTCGGCTTCGGCGGCCATGCGCTGGTCGATGAAGGTCCGCATGTACTCCGGGAGTTCTCCGTTGACGAACACGACGTCCTCAACCGTGTCAAGCTGCTTGAGGGCGTAGTAGATCTGCATGGCCGTCATCGGGGTGGATGAGCACCCGGTGCAGCCGCCTTCGAGGGACAGCATCACGACGCCACCGCTGGTGTCGAGGACGTTCACGATGCCGTCGTGCTCGTCAAGCACGGCCTGGACCGGGCCGATCTCGGCGAGGACCTCGTCGGCGGTGATGGCCATGGCCCCCGGTCACGGCCGTGGTGTTTCAAGCCTCGCTCGGGCTGAGATGGATTCAAGCAAGGCGGTGGCGACCGTACGTCATGCCTCGGCCGGAGCGGATTGTGGTGCTCACCGGCGCCGGCATCTCCGCAGAATCGGGCTTGGCGACCTTTCGCGGTGACGACGGTCTGTGGGAGGGCCATCGCATCGAAGAGGTGGCCACGCCCGCTGCATGGTGGCGTGATCCCGAAACGGTCTGGCGCTTCTACACGCTGCGGCGTCGTGCCCTGCTGGACGTGGAGCCCAACGACGCCCACCGTGCGCTGACTCGCCTCGAACGCGAGGGGCCTGAGATGCTGCTCATCACCCAGAACGTGGATGACCTCCATCAGCGGGCCGGCTCGGCTTCACTGCTGCCCATGCACGGTCAGCTGCGCATGCTTCGATGCGAGCGAAGCGGAAGAAATGAGGAGCGCATGTCCGAGGCGGACCTCGACCCGCTCGCCTTCGTGGAATGCACGTGTTGCGCCACCCCTTCTCGTATGAGGCCCGACATCGTGTGGTTTGGTGAAATTCCCATGGGCATGGAACGCATTCATGCCGCCATCGACGCCCTTCAGCACGGTGACATGTGCCTGGTGGTGGGCACCTCAGGGCACGTGCATCCCGCTGCCGGCATCGCTGCTGCAGCGCGAAGCGTCGGCGCCACGACGGTGTTGGTCAACCTCGATGCACCCGTGAACGTGGATGATTTCGATGAGGTGCACCTCGGACTGGCCGGCGACGTGCTTCCCGGACTGGTTGACGCGTGGTTGAGGGAATGGAGCGACGCTTGAGGTGAACCCCCGAAACGGGCCGCAGAGGCCCGAAAGCATGGGGAACCACTTATGTAAGGTCCTCAGGTCGCCGAGGGCAAGAGGTGCCCATTATGTTGGAGAACATCCCCCTGATTGCAGCCGCCGTCGCCCTGATTGGGCTGATCGTCGCGTTCGTCCTGTACCGCCAAAACGACAGCATCGTCATCGACAACCAAAAGGTCGCTGACATCACTGAAGAAATCCAGAAGGGAGCCATGGCCTTCCTGACCTCGGAGTACCGGTACATCGGTGTCTTCGTCGTCATCGTCTCCGTGGTGCTCTACGCCATCAACGGCAGCGACGGCGGACTCGAAACCGTCGTGGCCTTCATCCTCGGTGCCGCAGCAAGCGTCGCCGCCGGGTTCTCCGGCATGCGCTCGGCCACCTCTGCCAACGGACGCACCGCCATGGCCGCCAAGAACGGCGGTCAGCCCGCTGCGCTCGCTGTGTCCTACAACGGCGGCGCCGTGATGGGGCTCTCTGTGGGCGGACTTGGCCTGCTTGGCATCTCCATCATCGCCTTCTGGCTCGGCAACGCTGACGACGGCGCTGCTTACACCGGCAACTCGTTGCAGTACGCGGCCGGATTCGGGATGGGTGCCAGCAGCATCGCCCTCTTCGCCCGCGTTGGCGGTGGCATCTACACCAAGGCCGCCGACGTCGGCGCCGACCTGGTCGGCAAGGTCGAGGCTGGTCTTCCTGAGGACGACCCCCGCAACCCCGGCGTCATCGCCGACAACGTGGGCGACAACGTGGGTGACGTGGCCGGCATGGGCGCGGACATCTTCGAGTCCTTCGTCGGGTCCATCATCGCGGCGATGGTCATCGCCCAGGGTTCGACCGAAATCGCCGCCGCTGGCGACGTGAGCCACTACGTGCTTCTGCCCATCCTCCTCGGCTTTGTGGGCTACGTCGCTTCCATCGTCGGCATCTTCTCCATGGCCGTCCTCAAGAACGGCAAGGATCCCGCCGCCGCGTTGCGCAACACGACCTTCATCGGCGCCCTCCTTTTCTGGGCCGGTGGCTTTGTGGCCATCAACGTCCTTGGTCTTGACACCGGCTACGAACCGATGTACGCGGTCATCCTCGGCAGCATCGTGGGCATCATGATCGGCCTGGTCACCGAGTTTTACACCGGCATCGAGCCCGTGTTTGGCTTGAAGCCCCGTGCCATCCCCAAGATTGGACAGATGTCGAAGTCGGGTCCTGCGACCAACGCGATTGCGGGCCTCTCCGTGGGCATGATGTCCACCTTCCTCCCAATCATCCTCATCGCCATTGGCATCTACGGCGCCAACGAAGCGATGGGTGGTGGCGATCTCGGCCTCTACGGCATCGCCATGGCCGCCATGGGCATGCTCGGCACCGTCGGTGTGACGATGACCGTCGACGCCTACGGGCCTGTGGCCGACAACGCCGGCGGCATCGCCGAGATGTCCGAGCTTGGTGACGACGTTCGCGCCATCACCGACGCCCTCGACTCCATTGGCAACACCACCGCTGCCGTCGGCAAGGGCTTCGCCATCGGCTCTGCAGCCCTCACCGCCCTCGCACTCTTCGCGGCCTTCAAGACCGCCGTGGCCGCCTCTGGCGAGACCATTGACCTCACCCTCGACGACCCCATGGTCGTCATCGGTCTGCTCATCGGTGGTGCGCTGCCCTTCGTGGTCGCGGCGATGACCATGGATTCCGTCGGCAAGGCCGCCGGTGACATGGTGGAGGAAATCCGCCGCCAGTTCCGTGAGATCCCCGGCCTGCTCGAAGGCAAGGAAGGCGTCAAGCCCGACTCGGCCACCTGTGTGGACATTTCCACCAAGGCTGCCCTGCGTGAGATGATGCCTCCTGGCGCCCTCGCCATCGTCGCCCCCATTCTGGTCGGCTTCGTCCTGGGCGCTTCCGCCCTCGGCGGGCTCCTTGCCGGTGCCCTCGTGACCGGCGTGCTGATGGCCCTCTTCATGGCCAACGCCGGTGGCGCTTGGGACAACGCGAAGAAGGCCATTGAGCAGGACCACATCGAAGGCGCGAAGAAGGGCGACGAAGCCCACTCCGCAGCGGTGATCGGCGACACCATCGGTGACCCGTTCAAGGACACCTCCGGTCCTTCGCTGAACATCCTGATCAAGCTCATGTCCATCGTGGCGGTTGTCATCGCCCCAAGCCTGAGCGCGACCGGATTGCTCTGAGCCCCGCGTCGGGTTCATCAACACGCCCACAGGTGGGGGTGACATGCGCGCCGCGATGCTGGTGGCCTTGTTGCTGCTCCCGGCGCTTGCCGGTTGCCTCGAAGGGCCTCGCACGCAATCGGAAATCGAGGCCGAGGAAGGGCTCATCGCGCCGCCTTGGGAGGTCGGTGATTGGTGGCTCTACACCTTCGTGACGCCAGAGTTCGGTGAGGATTCCGCGCGCCTGGTGGTGGCGGATGAGGACCCCGTGGACGGGCAGTGGATGCTTGGTATCTCCAGTGAACGTGAGGCCATGCGCCACGCGGTGGTCAACCACAACCCCTTCCTCGGCCGCGTCACGATGGACGCGCTGAGCGTGTACGAAAACGGTGAGGCGCAACGCGTCTTCTCGTTCCCCTTCGAGCGTGACGACACCTGGGCCTTCACGCTGTTTGCGCAGGACTGGACCGCGACGACCACCCTGGTGGACCGCGGTGTGGCCACCGTGGTGGCCACCTCTGATGATGGCCATGACCTCCGCTACACCATGGACGGCGGCGTCGGCTTTCTTCGTGACCTGACGTGGACGGATCCCGCGGGCGTGGATCGCTTGCGGATGGTGTTGGCCGGTTCGGGCGACAGCCATGAGGGCCAAGTCCACTTCCTTCGCGCCACCGACCTCTTCGCGGACGTCTACACCGACAGCGACGCCGAATTCCGCGACAGCTTCCTTGACGAGGGTCACCCTTCCGGCGTCGGTTTTGACCGCTTGGTGTGGTACCTCGATGTGGACATCGCCGCCGGCGGGAGCGGCTCGTTGGTGCTGCGTGACCACACCAGCGCCTCGCCACTGAGCCGCGCTTGGGGTGCAGGATCTGCAGAGCGCGGTGCGGTGGGTTCCATCCCGTCCGTGTCCGGTGAATACCAGTTGACCGCGACCGTCCAGGGCGGTGGCTCCCATGTCGAGGTTCGCCTCGCGGGTGCCATTTCGCAAAGTTGGACGCTCGGGTGAACGCATGCCGACCCTGCTGATGATGCACGGCATGACCGGCACGGCCGACATGATGCGGCCATTTGCCGAGGCCATTCTTCCTGAGGGCTGGACCTTGCTCGTGCCCGAAGGTCGGTTCCCTCATCCTCGTCGTGGATTTGCGTGGTGGCGGTACGAGGATTGGAGCGCTTCACCGACCCGACGCGCCAACCTGAGCCGCACGGAATTGTTCGACGTGGATGCCTCCTTGGCGCAGCTGGAGCAGGAGGTTGCCCGGCATGCTCCTGCAGGGCCGTTGGTCGTTGGAGGATTCAGCATGGGAGGAGCGATGGCGCAGGAAATGCTGCACCTCCCCCTCGCTGACCGCATCATCGGGGTCATCGCGCTCGGAACCAGGCTCATTCGGCCCATGGAACTCCGGCTTCGGTTGGAGGAACTCGAACGGAAGCATCTCTTCTGGATGCACGGGGAGCGTGACGTGCGTGTCCCGATCGAGGACGGATGGGCGATTGCACATTTGTTCGAAGATGCAGGCTGGGCCACCGAATTGATCGAGCACCCGAAGGGTCACATGATCCCAACCGAGCATCACGCCGCGGTCAAAGAGTGGTTGGAGGCCTTGGCGGACGGGTGGGACGCAGCCACTCAAGCCAGGTAACGGCTGGTTTCGTCAAACCCACCGATGAACATGGGTTGCTCGCCTCGGAGATCAAGGATGACCGGGACCGTCCTATGACCGGTTTCCCTGACCACCTGCGCTTGCATGCCGCGTTCTCGGTCAAAGTTGATCTCCCTGTACGAAAGACCCTTGCTCGCAAACAAGCGCTTGGCGGCCACGCAGTACGGGCAGAAGGTGCTGGTGTACATCAGGAAATCCTCGTCCGTCTCGCTGGCGTGCTGCAGCACAAGGTCATCCATAACCTCCGGCGGCGACGCTGTTTCTTGAACCCTGAGTTGGGGCGACCTTTCAAGGACCGAACCCCCGAGCACAAAGCATGGCCTCCATCGCGATCATCGCCGCAACCAGCGACCGAAACCTTGCCCTTGCTCAACGCTTTGCGGAGGTGCTGGAAGCCGACGGTCACGGCTCGGACGTGATTGAACTGGCCGGCATGGACTTGCCGATCTTTACCACGTCCCACTCCAAGGAACACGGCGCTCCCGACGATTTGGACGCATTGTGGACCCGTTTGGAAGCGGCCGACGGCTGGTTGGTGTGCGCTCCGGAGTACAACGGTTCAACACCGCCAACCTTGGTCAATGCCATCACCTGGCTCTCCACCCGCTGGCAAGATTTCCGCACCCTGTTCAACGGGCGGCCCGTGGCCTTGGCGACCTCCTCCGGGGGCGGCGGCGAGTACATCATCACCGCGATGCGCAACCAATTCCTCTTCCTTGGATGCGACGTCGTCGGGCGCTCGACCATCGAGAAGAAGGGCGAAGACGCTCGGCAGGAGAGCCTCGAAGACGTGGCTCGCAGGTTGACCAACCTGTGTTGATCAGCGCTCGAACAACGCAGCGTGTTTGGCCCGCACCTTGTTGACCTTCGGGGCCACCACGAAGCCGCAATACGGATTCTGTGGGTTGTTGGCGAAGTAGTCGTGATGGATGGCTTCTGCAGTCCAGAACGGATGTGCGTTCAGGTCCTCGATTTCCGTCACGAGCGCATCGTCGTACCACGTTGCCACGTCGCCAAGGACCGCTTCGAGGGAGGCGCGTTCTTCCTCGCCGTCAACGAAGACGATGCTCCTGTATTGGGGTCCCACGTCGTTCCCTTGGCGGTTCAGTTGCGTCGGGTCGTGGGCCGTGAAAAACACGCGAAGCATGGTGCCGTGGTCAATGACGTCGGCGTCGTACTCGAATTCCACCACTTCAGCGTGGCCGGTGCGCTTGCCGCAGACCTGCTCGTAGGTGGGGTGCTCAACATGGCCACCTGCATAGCCAGGCCGAGCCGCAAGCACGCCCTTCAGGTCTTTCATCGCCGCTTCAATGCACCAGAAGCAACCTCCACCGACCACGAGTTTCGCCATGGTATCACCTGTGGTTGCAGGTATATGGGACGTGTGCAAGCCATCATAGGTGTTGTTTCAGACAAGGGACCATGACGCGTACCGTCCGGACCACGATCCCGACCCGAACGGTCCGAGAAGGTGGTGGCTTCCTCGTGCGCCGTCCGGCAGCCATGGGGGCCATGATGAGCCCGTTTTTGTTGCTGGACGAGATGGGCCCTGTGGATTATGGTCCGGGTGAAGCCGTGGGCGCACCGTCTCATCCGCACCGTGGCTTTGAGACGGTGACCTATCTGCTCGACGGCTGCATGGTCCACGAGGACTCCGCCGGCAACAGCGGAACCCTTCGGCCTGGCGACGTGCAATGGATGACCGCCGGCCGCGGAGTCATTCACAGCGAGCTGCCTCACGAGGACGTTTTGAGAGACGGTGGACGAAGCCATGGTTTCCAGATCTGGGTGAACCTTCCTGCAGAACACAAGATGATGGCGCCGCGTTACCAAGACGTGCCGTCGGCTTCCATCCCCGAAGTCACCTCCGAAGACGGGTCGGTGTGGGCCAAAGTCATCGCAGGTGCGTGCCTCGGTGCAGAAGCCGTCATCGACACGGTGCTCCCCATCACCTACCTGCACCTGCGGCTGAAGCCTGGGGCTCGTTTGGAGCAGCCCATCGAACATGACCTCAACGCGATGCTGTACGTCTTTGGTGGCGATTTGCACGTCGGGCAACGTCGCGTCGAAGACGGGCAATTGGCCTTGCTGACCCCTGGCCCGTCCGTGCACCTTGAGGCCGGTGATGCCGGTGCGGAGTTGCTGGTGCTGGCGGGCCCAAACCTCGACGAGCCCATCGCCAGGTACGGGCCCTTCGTGATGAACACGGAAGCGGAAATCATCCAAGCCATTCAGGACTACAACGCTGGGCTCCTCGCCTGAAGGGTCCGGGTTTTCCCCTCAACCGCACGAACGGCTCGCCGGCGGAATGTTTCGGTGGAAGCGTTATACCGTCAAGGACTGAAAAGTGTGCATGACTCAGGCTGCACCGCATGAAGCACCTCCCGCACTTGAGGTGGTTCAGCAGAACACGCTCTCTCGAACTTCGGTTGGCCTGCAACCCGTCGCCGTTCAACGCAACGAGGCACTGGAGCGCTTTTCTCAGGTCATCATGTATGCTGTTGCCCTGGTGTTCATTTGGGGCGGCATCATCTCCTTGGCCTTCGCGGAGGGTGCCTCAGAACTCAACTTCCTCGCCCTGCTGATTGGCGGTGGCGTGTCTTCGGCCATGGCGATGTTCATGATCGAAATCCGGGTCCGCGGCGGTCAGCCATCGCTGGATCAGCCGCAAGGCTACCTGCTTGGATTAGCGTTCTTTTTCATGGCCATTGGGATGCTGTGGGGCACGCGATTCCTCGCCGGTTGGCTCAGCGCAGACCCAATCAACCTCAACGTCTTCGTGGAGGGCAATTCAAGCGGTCCGTGGTCCATTGACGCTCAGAATTGGCGGGCTGGACCGAACACCATCCTCCTCCAAACGGTCGGGACCGTCGCCTTGGTTCTGGCACAGCGCCGTCTCTTGTCACGTTACACCGGCGCGTTGGACCTTGCGTGGGCCGTGATGGTGTTCTCTCCCATCGCCTTGCTGTGGGTGGGCATCGGCACCTGGACCCACTGGTCCGGTGAGGCCTTCGGTTGGCAACTCGGTCTGGCCATGATCGTGTTGTGTGGCCTGTCCATGCACATGAGCGTCCAGTCTGACGTCTCCTACACCTTCGTCATCTCGGCCATCACAACAAGCCTGCTTCCCTTGGTCTACCAACTCAACCTCAACGAGGTGGTCGTCGATGGAAGCGAACAACTCGCCGCGATCAGCATGCTCATTCCGCTCATTTTCCTCCAAGGCTGGTTTGCCAAGGACGCCCGCTTGCGCCGAGAGTTGGTGGAAAGCATCTCCTGGGCGATGGTGGGCATCGTCGTGTTCGTGATGCTGCTCCTCTTCCCGTGGGACGGCACAGCGAACGATGCACATCTGGTCTTCCTCGATTACACGGTGTCAAGCGTCTTCGGTGCACAAGCGGCGGATATTTTGACGCCCGGTGCGCTGTTGTGGGGCGCCTTGCTCTTTGGCTACTTCCCGGCTGTTCACGCACGGCGAACGCCCGCGATGCCCATCCTCCTCGCGGCAACCCTCTGGACTTTTTCAGGGGATGCCGCGGACGTCCCTTGGCTGATCGCCATCACCACGGCGGTCTACATGCTTGGCTACGCCGATGCGACACGGCCCTGGGTGGCCCAAGCGACCATGGCTGCCCTCGCCCTTTCAGCGGTGGTTCGAGGGACGCTCGTGGACGCCGAGCTGCTGGGTGCTGCTCAGGTCACGGACGAGATGCTGCCAGGCATCGTTCCTGCAGCCTTGCTCATGCTGGCCTTCCTAGGCAAACAGCGCGGACTCCTGCCTTCCCTCGCTCCAGTGGCCGTCATCGCCCTCATTGTCGTCACCCCGACCTTTGCGGATTTGTTGGGTGAAAGCGCCGTGCTCGGGTGGATTGTCGCGCTCTTGCCCCTTGTCATGTGGCAGATTGACCTTCGGAAATTGGCGTCCAGCGACGTGGCTGAGCTCGCCTCGGTGTCGTACCAAGGCGCGGTGGCCATGCTGGTGCCGGCGGTGCTCGCGTCCACGGGCCGCCTGACCCTTGGCGAGGGCACAGACACCGAAGTGCTGCTGCTCGTTGCGGCCATGTTGTACGGCTTGTCGCTGGTCGAACGCTCCAGTCAGGTCGGCCTGGGTGGCATGATTGCGTATTTTGGAACAGGTGGCCGGCCAGCCGAGGATGAAACCGATGCCATCGAAGCCGGGACGCCGCTCGACCAGGTTGGGCTTATGCTCTCCATCGTGATGATGGCGCAAGCCGCGGGAGGGCTTGAACAGGAGCTGCTCAGGTTGCTCTTCCCCGTGCTGCCCTTCCTCCTTTTGCTCGGCGAAGCGCTCCGCATGGAACGCATCACCTCGAGCGACCGTGCCTACGGATTGGTCGTGGTGTTGCTGCTGGTCTTGTGGCCCATCCTCAGCGGCGACATCCATGCACGTGAGGACATCACCGGCCAACTCTTCCTCGAACTGTGGGTGTGGGAAATCAGCCTCCTTGCTGTGCCGATGGTGGTGCTGGCGATGAAGCGCAAGGATTTCGTCTACGACAGCGTTGACCTCGATCGACTTACGCTTTTTCTTCTCTTGATGCTGGCTTCCCTCGATCTGTACATCGGTTTGCGGATGCCCCTTCTGTTTGCGGTCGTCGCTTGGCTTGCCCACCGCCATGGACGGGACGCCATTCTGGCCCTCGCTCCACTCATCTGGTTCCTCAATCCGTTTACGGCGAACGAATCCTTCCTGTTCACCCGAACGGCCTCGTTCATTGAGGACGTTGGTCTGCCGTTCAACGAACTGCTCGGGCTGAACAGCATTGTTGGCGTGTTGCTGATCGCCACGATGCTGGAGCCCGTCCGCGCTTCCATCATGGCCCGGCGTGCAGGTGAAGAGAACGCAGGTGGCGGGATGGCCACGGCGTGGATGCTCTTCGGCGTCGTCGTCCTCGTGCCCGACATCATCTGGGCTGGGGCCTCGGTCATCGGCATCCTCATCCTTCGTCAGTGGTGGTTTGGCCGTCCAGACGCGGTGGTCTGGTTGCACGTCGCCTTGCTGTTTTGGCTCCTGATTTTCTTGCCCACCACGATGGATTCAGCCGGAGATGCCGTGCAAGTCGCTTGCGCCACCGTAGGCCTCTTGGCGATGCTGTTCACCTTCGGTCAAGACGCCATCATCTTCCGGTACACGGCTCCGTTGGACGCAGAGGCCCCTCTCCCGAAGGGCGAGTTTGATTTCTCAAGCGAGAAGGGGCGTCACAACATCACTCAGGCCCTTGAGGTTGGCAGTATCGTGCTGCTGCTCTGCACGCCGACCTTTGCGCTCGGCCTTGGTCACCTCGCGGGTGCAGTGCTCGGGACACGGCAACTCCTGCGTCGCCCCACCGACGTTCGACTGGGCATCATCCCCGTGCTTCACGCCTTGGCCGCAGCCGTGGTCGTGAACACCTTGACCGACGGCGCCGCAGACACCACCTTCCTTTCCGGCGTTGTGCTCGGCGCGGAAGCCGCTGTGCTGTTGCTGATCGGCATGACCAGGAGCGATCCTGTCACCGCTTGGTTGGACGGCTTTGCTCCGGGCGTGGAACGTTCACGTGACACCATGGGCATCCTTGGATTGGGCTATCTGCTCGCGTCGATCTTGATGCTGTTCGCGGGTGCAGACACGTGGACCTTCAGGCTCCTGTTGATTGCCCTCATTTGCCTCAGCCTCGGCATCAACGGCTTCGGTGCAGGTGGAGCATCATGGCAGCGTGCCATTGGGATCTACGGCGGTTTGATCGCCCTGATCGGCCTCTCCTTGACCATCGAAGGCAGCAACGCCGGCTTCTGGCGCGCGGTCCTCTTCCTCGTCATCGGTATGATTGCCTTCGGGTTTGGGACCCTCTACCTCCAACGTCAGGGCGGCCCCTCGGGCGTGCTGGAAGCCACGCAAATGCAGATGCAAATGGTCCAAGGCGGCGCGACCTACGGAGGAACGGTGCAAGCCGCACCCGCCTCTTTGCTTGAGCGAGCTCCTGCGCCGGTCACCAGCCAAGCGGACCTTGACGCGATTGCGGTCGAGGATGAGGTTCACGATGAGGAAGCAGACGAGGCCGCCGTTGAGGCATCCAGCGAAACGACCGAAGCGTCGGCTGTCGCATCAGAAGCGGTCCTCGAAGAGACTCCAGAAGCCACGCCATTGGACGACATGATGGACCTGCTCATCGACGAAGCGATGCGCGTTCGCTTGCACGCGGCCATCCGAAACACCCCTCACGAAGGCTTCCGTCCCACCTTGAAAATCACCGAGCGCGGTGAAGTCATGCTCGAGTTCTTGCCCAATTGAGCAGTCCTTTGTGCGTCGGGATGAGGTCGCTGGACGCCCGAAAATGGGCTTCAGTCAACGTTTCAGAGTGCTCGGGCCGGGATTCGAACCCGGGTCGTCGGAATGAAAATCCGAAATGATGGGCCGGGCTACACCACACGAGCTTAACCCACCGGACCTGAGTCCCATTGATGAACGTTCGGCTGAGCCGGCTGGGCTCATTGTTCCTCAGAGGTGGCCTCAGGGGTCAGGGATGCCCACCACCGCCACGCCGCCCATGCAGCAGCGAACATCACCAGCATGGCCACGGCAAGGAGGATCTCACGATCGAGGATCCATCCAATGGCGTCCAAGGCTGCGTTGCCGTATCGAACCACCAGGACGATCTCAAGGCCAAAGCGAAGGCCGCGGCTGACCACACCGGCCAACACGAAGGGGCGCATCTCCATCTTCCCCATGCCAGCAGCCCATCCCATCACCTTGTAGGGGATTGGTGAGAAGCCGGCGATGAGCACCCCGAGGGTGCCGTGCCGCTCGAGCAGGACCTCAAGACGCTGCAAATTCTTCTCCTGCCGAAACCGAACCAGCAGCGGCCGGCCTGCCCGGGCGCCGAGCCACGAGCCAACAATGGCACCGGCGACGCTGGTGAGCGTGGCCACAATCCAGATGCTGATCAAGCGGCTTGACCCATCGGCTGCGGCTGCCATGGGCAGGATAAGCAAATCCGGTGGAATGGGGTGAATGATGGCTTCTGTGAACGTCAGCAGCGCCAAGCCGAGCAGTCCTGCGGCGTCGGCCGCGTCGATGACCGCTTGCTCCCACGCCACGTGTGGCGCTGAGCGCCCTCACCGTTAGGTCTTCGCAGGCGGGTGCTTCTTGGACGAGGGCTTCCAGCCGATGGCATGACCGGCGGAGCGGAGGGCGCGGTGCTGGACACCACGGCCCTGCTTCATTGGCCGCTTGAACGGCTGGCTGGAGGCGTGTGCTGCCCGACGCAGTTGGATGAATTGGAGCGCCTCTCACCGGCGAGGCGCATGCTGGTGGAGGCCGCCCAGATCGAGTGGATGAACCCGAGTCCAGCGCACCTCGAAGCCGCCACATCCGCGGCCGCGTCGACCGGTGATTTGCCCCGGCTTTCAACGGTTGACCTCGAGGTCCTGGCCCTGTCCCTTGGCCTGCAGCGCCCGCTGGTCACCGATGACTATCGCCTCCAGAACGTGGCCATGAAGGCCGGAATTGAGGCACGTTCTCTGGCCACCCGTGGCGCCAAGCAGCAGTGGTCCTGGGTCTGGCGGTGTACAGGCTGCGGCAAAGAGCATGACGTCAGCACCGGCGCGAAACGCGAACGGGACGGTCCCGGTCCAGACTGCGACGTGTGCGGAAGTCCGACGGTGATGAAACGCCCACGGCGTTGAGGTTACTCTTCGGCCTGCTCGAGCGCGTCGACCTTTCGTTGCAGGTCTTCGGGGCTCATGCCGCTTGGGTCAAGCCCGAGGGCTTTGGCGCGTTCCACGAGGGCCACATCTGGGGTCATGCCACCCGCTTCCAGGTCGGCGATGGTTTGTGCCTCTCGTGGAAGCGATGTTGCTTCCTGCAGCCCTTTTTGGAATTCACCTTTGCTCCTTCCGAGGGCGTTCGCCAGCTCCGGGAGGCGGCGTGCGCCAAAGAGCACAAAGAACACGACGATGATGATCAGGACCTCTGGGCCGCCGATGGATGCCATGTTGCTCAAACCGTGGTGGGTGCTCGTTCGCTTCAAGGCTTCGCGTTGAAACGGCTTCAACCGCCTGAGACCGGGGGGAGCAAGGCCAGTTCGACGCCGTCTTCGAGCACAGCATCGCGCTCCACACGCTGCCCGCCGATGGCCAGCGCCATCCCCATGGCCAGCCAATCGTCCAAGCCGAGCGCGATGGCGAGGCCTTCTGCCGTGGTGCCTGCCTCAACTTCACGGACGTGATGGCGGCCGTCAAGCCGCTCTGCAGCAGGCCCGAAGGCGAGGATGTGAACCGTGATGAGGCCCATGGGGTGCGGTTGTGGCGCGGCTTGATAAACGCACTCGGGGCTTGTTGTTCATGGTCGCAGCCCTCCATGCCGCCGGCGTATGGAAGGTTTACCCAAGCGGAGAAGGCAGGGTCGATGCCGTTCGAGGCGTGGACCTTGAGGTGCATGCAGGCGAAATGGTCGCCATCACCGGGCCCTCTGGATGCGGGAAGACCTCGCTGCTCAACGTGCTCAGCGGTTTGGATGCACCCTCTGCTGGGACGGTGCTCATCCAAGGCGATTCACTGTTCGACCTTGACGACGACCGCCGCACGAGGTTGCGAGGGGAACGGCTTGGCTTCGTCTTCCAGGCCTTCAACCTCCTCCCCGTGCTGACGGCCACCGAGAACGTCGAGATCCCCCTCCTTCTCACCGGGCAACCCGCACACGACGTCCGCAAGGTGGCCCTCGAGGCCTTGGCCTCAGTTGGGCTTGCAGACCGTGCTGGTCATCTCCCAGCGATGTTGAGCGGCGGCCAGCAACAGCGCGTTGCGGTGGCTCGGGCCGTGGTGCACCGCCCGTCGATCGTGTTGTGCGATGAACCCACGGGGAACCTCGACTCGGTCACCAGCAACGAGGTGCTCGACCTGATGTCCACCCTGTGCCGTGAAGAGGGCATGACCTTCCTGATCGTGACCCATGACGATGCGGTCGCTGCCCGTTGCGACCGTGTTCTGCGCATGCGCGATGGGCAATTCCTCGATGACGCCTCGGAGGAGGCGTGATGCTCGTCCTTGTTGTTGGTCTGGCGGTGCTGGCCGGGCTTCTCTTCGGCCTGTTCGCGCTTCTTGGCCTTCGCGACCGTGCATTGTGGTCCAGCCTCTTCGTGATGTTCGGCCCTGCCATTGACGCAGGTTTGACGGCGTGGCTGCTGGCTTGGCTTGGCCTTGGCCCGGTGCTGTCGGTGCTCTCAGGAGCCTTGGTTGGCCTGGCATCGTCGCTGTTGATTCCCACGGTGTTGTGGCCTCGTCGTGCGCTTGTGGGCCGCCTTGCGGTGCGAAGCCTCCGCGCACGGCCGAAACAAGCCGCGCTTCTGCTCGTGGCCCTCATCGTTTCCTCCTCCATCGTTTCCTCCTCGCTGGTCGTCGGCGACAGCTTGGACGCCACGGTGCAGCGTCAAGTCGACGCGGTGTGGACCGAAACGGACGTGGTCCTGTCCGGCAGGGACCCCGGGACGGCTCAACCCATCTTGCTTGAGGCCGGGTTCCTCGCCGAGGTGGCGGCCGAAGCCATGGCGTTGACCGACACGGACGGGACGGACCTCTTCGACGGCGTCCGGGCCACGCGTGCCCTTGCCACGGCCATCGAAGGGCCGTCCGGGCGTGCGCTTCCTTCCGTGGGCTGGTACGCACAAGCAACGATCGAGGACCACCCGGACCCGTGGCCACCGCTTGAGCCGAACAGCGGACTGACCTACGCCACGCTTGGCCTTCTCTCCGACGCGACCGGTCGTCACGAGGCGGCCATCACCGAGGAACTTGCCGAGGAACTGGAGGTCGATGTGGGTGGCCTGCTCAACCTCAGTTGGACCACGGTCGAAGACGGACGCGTCGTGCGTCATCGAGGCGTCGTTCATGTTCATGCCGTGGTCCCATCCGAGGCCGGTGCTGCGATTGGCGGACTGGGTCAACCTGCCCTGATGACCTCGATGGGGAGTTTCGAGGCCTTGGCTGGCGAAGGCGCGTCCTCCCTCCACCTCTCAGCACGCGTGCCGTACGAGGGCCGCGAGGCTTGGGCGTCTGTGGACGATCGCCTCGAGAACGTGGTTGACGTGGCGTGGACCGCACGTATGGATGGCCTCGTGTTTGAACCCGCCTCAGGGGCCCTTGCCGTGGCACGAGAAACAGGCCTTGGGCGGTTGGAAGCGGCGCTCGTCGACGCCTTCCGAGACAACCTGAGCACGCTCGCGAGCGGAGCCAGTATGTCCGAACTTGTTCAGGCGCCAATCGAGGTGTTGGAACTCAACGGCCACCGTTCCTTGGTGCTCGCCGACGCTGACATCACGGACTTGCAATGGTCCGGTGGCGCGCTCTGGCATGTCGGGATGGCCGGCGCTGGTTTCCAAGTCGCTGGTTCAGGCACGCCCGCGCTGTGGTATGTCCCCGGAGGTGAATTGCTCGATGCACACACCATCGTGGACGGTACGGGTTGGTTTGGCCATCCTCAAGGGCTGCATGTCATGCGGGCCGACCGGCCCTCGGAAGGGGCGATCCGCATCGGCGAAGATCCTGTGCACGCGTTGTCAGCGGACGACGTTGGCGCGGTGGTGGTCGAAGGCAACCTGACGGACCTGTACGTGGCCCATTACGGTGCGCTTGACTCAAGCGAGGGCGCCGGGCCTGTGTACCGTCACCCGGTGGGCGTGAGTGTGCCAGACCCCCTGCTCAACATGGTGCTTGAGGCTGAGGTGAACGGATCGCACATCCTTCACGCCGAGGGCTTGTTCGGTTGGCAAGCACACCGGGTCAAAGCGGATGCGACCGGCGTGCAGGCTTGGGGCCTCGAAGGCCAGTCGCCCCCCAGTCCGCGCGGCCCCCGAAATCAAAGCGCGGCTGAGGGACCAGAATGCGACGGGAGCACCGGCGTTCTTGACGGTTTGAACAGCACGCTTGCGTGGTGCTCAGGGGGCAATCACCTCATCGGTTGGGGCCTCGAGCACGGTGATGTCGTCGAGATGCGCCTGCCGAAAGCCGCCGAAATCGACGGTCTTGGGCGTGTGCCGGTCCTCTTCCTTGCCGCCTCAGGGGCCGACGGGCTCGACGTCAGCGACGACGAGGTGGTGCTCAGCGGCGCGTTTGATCTGCTCAACCTGACCGATGCGGACGAAGTATGGGTCGCAGGCGCGGTCCCGTGGGCTTGGGGGGACAGCCAGCGAAGCCGGCTGAACGTCAGCACGTCCTCAACGAGCGTGAACCTGACCGGAGTGGAGGAGTTGGAGCAACTCATCCTCGGCGTGGTGCATCCAGATACCGCAGTGCGTCTCGCTGGGGCATCCGAAGGCGACCGCTCAATGGTGGTGATTCAATCCTCGGAGCTGAGCTATGATGCGCTGCTGCGTGCGGTCGAGGCGTGGTACGACGATATGGCGACGCTCGAAAGCAGCGGTCTTGGGTTGAGTCCTGTGCGTGTGGAAGCGGCTGAACAAGCCGAAGCCTCGTCAGGGGTGCTCTCCGGCATGTTCCTTGTGTTTGGAGGATTCACCATCGCTGCAGGTGTGCTCTTGGCCGTGACGGTGGTGGTGCTGCTCGCTGAAGCGCGCCGCAAAGAACTGGCCACACTCCGGGCCGTCGGCCTCACCCGTGCTGACGCGCGAAGTGCTGCGCTGATGGAGGGGCTCATGGTCGCTTCCTTGGCCGGTGTTCTGGGCGGTCTGCTCGGCGTGGTCCTCGGTCGAGGTGTTGCACTCGGTTTCACCTCTGCCTTCAGTGCCGTTGGGGCCACCACCTTCACCTTCGCATGGTCATGGTCATCTGTGGTCGCGGGGGCCGTCTGGGGGACGGTCGTTGCTGTGACGACCCTGGGTGCATCGGCGCAATGGTCCAGCCGCTTGGACGTCCTTCACGCGCTTCGTGGGGTGCGAACCCGCGTCCAAGAGGCCTTGCCATGGCCGGTGTTCGTGGCCGTCGCCGCCGCCTTCGGCCTCTCTGGCGTCGCTGCTGTTTCGCTCATCTTTGGGGGCTTGGACGCGCCTTTCGCTCGCCTGCGTTGGCTGTTGATCGGCGACGGGCTGATCGTCGCTTTGTCCTTGATTCTCCTGTGGATTGTTCCCGCTTTGCGTTCATCGACTGGTCCGCAAAGCGAAGCCCGGCTGCGGCTTGCACCTTCACGTTCTGCAGGCGTTGCGTCGCTTGGTCTGCTCGTGTGGTCGTGGTGGCCGGAGTCGCTCGACCCGATTCGGGCACAGACGGCCTTCGACGAGGTCAGCATGCTCGTGCTCGGTTTGGTTCAGGTGCTGGCGGGGGTCATCGTCTTGGTGACGGTAATTCCTCGCGCGCTTCGTGCGCTCGCGGCCCGCGGCCGCAGCCCAAGGCTGGTGGGCCGCTTGGCCCTCGCCCATCCCGTCGCACAACCCTTGCGCACCGCGGTGGTGATGTCCATGTTCGCCGTAACGGTGTTCGCGGTGGTCGTCCTTGGCGGTTACACCAGTTCTTTCGCTGCTGTTTCCGGGGATTTTGTCGAGGAGTCGGAAGGAGACTTTGAGATTCTCCTGTCCGGAAGCCGTTCCGCCCCCGTCGAGGTGGGCACCGACCCGGCTGCGTGGGGGCTTGTACCGCAACAAGCGGAGCGCATCGACGCGGTCGCTGCCGTGTCGAGGGCCGTGGTCGTGCTCGACGACGGTCAGAACGATCCCGTACCTTATGTGCTCCGAGGAGCGGATGAGGCCTTCGCCGTGCATGGCGGTCTTCCTTTGTATCTCTGGGACGAGAGCTTGGGGTCCACGGAGGAGGAGGTGTGGACTCGCGTCCTCTTGGACGATGAGTGGGTCCTCTTGGACGCCTCGTTTGGACTTGAGGCCAGCACTGACGGTGCTGCGGTTGGGGTCCTGCCGTTGAAGCTTGGACAGGAATTCGACCTGATTGCCCCATCGGACCCAGGGACAGCAAAAACCGTACGCGTTGCTGGATTTTTAGCTCAGTCCTCGCTGGCGTTCTCGCCTGGCGTGTGGGCGAATCAGTCCTTGGTTGAGGAACGCTACGACGGGGCCATCACGCGGGTGTACGTCTCAGTGGCCCCATCGTCTCCGGTGTTGGAGGACGATCCTCGCGACGTCGACGTCCCACCGGGCAAAAGCGAGGAGGAGCGCCGTGCCGCTGCCGGTGTTTCGGAGGCGTTGGATGAGGCCTTGGCCGATGAAGGCGTGCTGGTGACGCTCATCGTGGACGACATCCTTCTCGTGCAGGGTCTTGTGTTGGCCATTTTGGCCATCTTCCAAGCTTACCTTGCCCTAGGATTGGGCGTTGGTTTGCTCGGCATTGGCGTGGTCACCGCGCGAGCGGTTCGAGATCGGACCCACGTCATCGGGTTGCTTCGGGCGATCGGGGTCACAAAGCAACGCATCGGGCAAAGCCTCGCCGGTGAAGTGGCGTGGACCGGTGGGCTCGGGCTGTTGGTTGGAGCGGTCATCGGCATGATGTTTCACGTCCGCTTGCATGCGGCCCTGTGGGCTGAACAAGGGGCAGAACTGTCGCTCCCATGGGGCAGCGCCCTGTCGGTTCTGCTCGGCGGCATGGTGCTCGTCAGCGCTGCTGTTTTCGTACCGATTCGAAGCGCGACAAAAATCGCTCCAGCGGAGGCGCTTCGTTCACTTGAATGATGATAATTTCCACGCAGCAGTCCATTCACAGTGAATTTTGCTTCGTCCCATATTATATATACGGCGCAAAGCGTGGGCATCGTTAGCCACTTTGTGGAGGGACCCAAATGCGAAACATGACCACCATGCTTCTCGTGACGCTGCTGCTCGCTAGCCTGCTCGCGGGAATTCCAACCAACGAACTTGACACCGAAGACACCGTCGACCAGACCAGCGCTCGATCGGGCGCAGACGTCGACATCCTCGGCATCACCCAGCCGTCCGAGACCACTTGTACGGCGGCAGGCTGCCGTGACGAGTTGCTCGTCGGTGAATCGACCACCTTTGAAGTGGTCATGAAGAACATCGGTACCGGTGATGTGGAGGACATGTCCTACTCTTTGGACATCTACCTGACCGATTCCACCAAGACCCGAGGCCTCCAAGCCTTGGACTCCTCCGGCCAACCCCTGTCGTGGACCAACGATGTGGCGGTGTGCGATGAAGCCGCGTCCTGCGACGAGACGTCCTTCGCGGCCAACACCATCTACACAGGTGGCGCAGCCACCCTGACCAGCGGCGGCGCGGACATCACGTGGTCCCCCAGCGTCGGTGAATACCTCGTTGTGATTTCCGTCGACTCTGACCAAGACACTGACCCAGCGAACGACGAAGAAGAAATCTACGTCGTCGTGCGTGACTACACGGACATCGAGGTCGACCTCTGCTGGACCGACGGCTCCGGCGTCTGCGAAGAAGGCGACCGTGCGGTTGGAACGGGCACCGAGTCCCGCCAGTTCCTGCTGACCGTCACCGCAGATGGCAGCCAAGATTTCAACCCGCGCGAGGTCAACGTGAGCGTTGAGCTCGACGGATTTGACGCCGCAAGCGGCGGTGGTTTTGACCTCGGTGTCGACGGTGAGGAATGGCTCGTCGTTGCCGGCAACGCACAGACCGTTGAAGTCTACCGCAACACCACCACCGACACCGGTACCGACGCGTCGCGCTCTGTCCTGGCTTTCCAAACCGCTTGGACCATGACCGGCACGGTTACCCCAGGTGATGGAGGCTACAGCATCGACGCCCGTGTCGTTGACCACACGATGTACGGTCAAGACCCGGCTTGCTCCGAATCGTGGATCGATGACCCCGCGGCCGAGCCACCCGTTGAATTGACCAGCGACAACTGGTGCGAGTACCTCGAGACCAACGACGATTACTCGCGCACGGACTCCGATGACATCTACGGCTTCAGCGCCCTCTTCCATGACATCCGCCTCCAGACCCTCTCCGTGGCCCAAGGTTACAGCGCCGACGGCTCCGGTGAACCGACCTCGGTGATTCAGGACGGCATGGACCTCGACTTGCGCGTGGGCACCACCCTCCTCCACGCCACTGTCGGTCACTTCGGTTCCGACGTCAGCAAGATGGTCGACTGGAACGTGGTGTTCACCGTGACCTCGCCTGACGGCACGGAAGACACCTACAACGCGGACGAGTGCCCCACCGGCCTCGCTCCAGCCTACACCCACAAGTTCCTTGGCACCTACAACGGCCAAGGTACGCCTCAAGAAGCCGACATCTTCGGTTCCGCTTGTGTGATGCTCAACAACGAGAACGCGCTGACCGTCGGAGAGTACAACTTCGAGGCTGACCTGAACTTCCTCGGCGTGTGGGACACCACCGCTGAGCGTCTCGACACCGCGATCACGGACGAGAAGGCATCCAACAACCGGAAGGTCATGAACCTCGATGTGGTGAACAACCAACCCAGCGTCCTCTCGATGACGATGTTCAACACCGGCGACCTCGTCGTCTCGCAGGAAGCACCGCTCGAGTTTGACGTGCTCGCCTTCGACGTGGACTGTGTGGCCGGCGACTGCCTGACCTACACGTGGGCCGTCGAAGTCGGTGGCGTGGACAACGACCTCGGCATGTGCGGTGGCGTGGGCGCTGTCGGTGCACAGTGCACCTTCCAGATCCTGCCCGAGTACATGCCCGCTCCCCGCGTGAAGGTGACCGTGACCGACGACAACGGCGCTTCCACCTCGGAATACATGGACCTCACCATTTGGAACGACGTGACCGCGGAGTCCACCACGGCCGACAGCGGCATCACGGTGGCCTACGCGCTGCAGTACTCGAGCACCACGCCCTACACCATCACCGCGACTGACGCGAGCGCTGGTGTGACCGGCATGGAACTCCCCGGCTACTCCGGACAGTACGATTCGGTGGCGGTCATCGACTTCGCCCCCGATGCACAACTCGGTTCCCTCGCCGCCAGTGGCGTGCTGAGCCAGAGCATGACCTTCACGGTCCCCAAGTCCCTCCTCAACGGAGAAGGCAGCATTTGGTTCAACCAAGGGAGCATGTATCAGCTCATTGACAACACGGCTGAAGACAGCACCGTGGACCCCACCATGAGCGTCTTCACCTGGGACCTGCCCGCGAACGAGGACACCTTGAGCGCGGGGAAGTTCGTGCTCTTCGGCGGTGCGCTTGACCTCGCTGAGGCACCCACTGTGGGCATCACCGCGTTCTCTGCTGCGGCAGGAAAGGGCGGCACGCTGATCGTGAACTGGGGCATTGACGCTTCCGAGACCATGTCTCTCGGCGACATCTTCCTGCTCGAGATCTGCGACGTCGCTGGGGATGCCGACTGCATGAACTCCTTCGTGGAGGCCTTCGAGTCTGACGTCAAGACCTACACCCGTCCGGGTACCTTCACCACGCACGGGACCGTCTACACCATCTCGGTCAAGGTGTGCACCGCAGAGCGCTTGTGCAACGACCAGCAGGTCGGCCTTGGCAACGTCACGGCAGACTCTGAGGTCGACGGCGACGGCGCGATGTCCATCACCAGCATCACCGCCCCAGCGAACGGCGATTCCTTCACCGTCGTCTGGACGTCCGTTGGCGACGACAGCGATGTGGCGAACTGGCGCATCTGCTACGGTACCGACAAGGCGAACATCCGCACGTCTGGTGACAAGTGCACCACCGTTGGCCTGACGCAGAACACCGTTGAGATTGCTCAGCCCACGTTCACAGGCACCGAGACCTACCACTTCGTCGGTGTGGCCGTCGATGACCTCGGCAACAGCAAGCTGGCGAACGAAGGCGACGCCTCGGCCCAGTACCGCCGCGACGCGGACTTCACCAACACGGATGACGGCAACGGCACCGTTGGCGAAGACGTCAGTGGCGAGAGCGAATTGCCCGGTTGGACCCTGCCCGCCATTGGCGGCGTTGTGGTTGCAGCGATCGTGGTTGGCGCCATCATCGTCACCCGCGGTGGCGGCGGCGGCGACGACAAGGACTGGGATTACTGATTCCAGAACCGGCCCCAGGGTCATCCCCGAGGGCATTGGCCCGTGGGCATCTGGCATGCGTCGGCATGCCGGATGCCCCTCCCACCTCGAGTCAAGCATCCAGTTTTGTGGTGATGGCTCCTGGAACGGGGATTGACGCCACGCTCAGATGTGCTGATGCATAGCATCGGGATGGATTACCAACGCTTCACCAGAAGGCGGGAAGTCCCCCCTCACAGAGGATCTGGCTACAGCACTGCGCTTCTGCTGAAGCTTGGCTCATGCTTCTGGGCCGCCCCGGGGGAAGGGGTGACCACCACGCCTTTGGCGACGAGTCAAACGCGAATTTCGGCCCTTTCAACGGCGGTCACCATGGTGCAGGATCGGGGTGTTAGATTTTGAATCTGATTTCTCGGCCAAATCCCCGGTGCTGAACGTGTTGAGAACACAACACGTTGCCATGATTGACCCGACATAGATGGGGCTCGGGCGAGGCGCAAATCAACAAAAAGAACGTACCAATGGTGGCTCAATCGGTCCGCAGGCTATCGTTTCTCCACGACCGGCCAATCTGGGTGTTCAAAGCACATGTACCCCAATGCCTATAACCGATACAGAACCTCAGATGCAATGCATACAGTCCGTATGGGGTGAATGACAATGTTGGGAATGACGAACAAGAAGAAGACCGCTATGGGTGGCATCGGCATCGCCGTGCTGCTCACGCTGCTGATGGCCCTGACCCCGATGACGGGTCTCGTGGGGAACCCCATCGATGACAGCGTCATGGCGGCAGAGCAAAACCAGGTTGCCGAAGACGATGCCTTCGCGCAGCCCGAGAAACTGGAACCTGTGGACTACGGCTTCGCTGACAGCAGCGAAGTTGTGGGCGCCCGAGATGCGAACATGAAGACCTTCCGCAATGCGGACGGGACCTTCACGCAAATGATCTCGGACCAGCCCATCCACTACGACAACGATGGCACGTGGAGTGACATCGACCTCAACCTGAAGGCCACGGCCTTTGGTTGGGAAGTTGTCGAGAACACCTTCAACACCGCCTTCTCGGCGGAAGTTGCCAACGGTGTTGTGATTCAGCCCAGCGAGTGGGACGATGCGATCCTGACGGGTCTCAACCCCATGCTCGTTGTGATGGATGAGTCCGGCACCAGCCACACCCCCTTCGAGGCGCCTCCTGCGACCTCTGAGGTGACGGTGGGCGGCAACACCATCCGCTACCCCCTCGCGGAAGGCTTTGACCTCGACTACGAAGTCAACACCTTCCAGGTGAAGCAGAACCTCGTGATTCGCGAGCGCCCCATCCTCGATGAGGGCGCCCACTGGTTCGGCTTTACCGAAGCCATGCGCCTCCCTGCCGGCCACGCCCTCTACAGCGGCGAGGTCATGGTCGGGTCCGACCTCGTTCAGACCGACGGCCACTTGGAGATCCGCAACGTGGAAACCGGCGACCTGTACGCCGAGATTCCCGCTCCAATGGTCATCGAGCCCGGCGTCGAAGAGCCCTACTTCGGGACCTTCTTCGTGATGAGTCAGGGACCCATGGTCTTCCTGACCACCGCGGTCGAGACCTCCTGGCTCCTCGACGATGAGCGTGTCTTCCCTCTCGGACTTGACCCAACGCTCAGCGTGACGAGCGCCGGCGGCGGTTACTGCTACGTTTCCTACAACAACTGCTACAACAGCAACTACCGCTACATGTACCACAACTCGTACAACGGAAAGTCCAGCAGCACCTTCCGTCCGTACTACTTCTACACCCCTTGGCACAAGTTCACCTTCTCCAGCAGCAACGCCCTCCCAACGGGTGCTTCCGTGGACAAGATCGAGTACAAGGAATACGTCAGCTACCACTACTCTTACCTCTCCAACAGCAAGATTGACTTCGACGTCAAGGTCATGGAGGATTGCGGCACGACGCGCCCAGCAACGTCCGCGACCGGTAGCGCGCCAACCAGCGGTTACTACTACTACCAAACCTACAGCGGCTACAGCATGGGCTCCCCCACCTGCAGCGGCGCCATCAGCACCTCCTACCTGACCAGCGGCTACGGCGGCACGGCCCAGAAGGCGATGATCGTCTCTGCTGTGCACTCTCCTGGAGTCGACTTCTCCGAGAGCGACCACGGCACCGGCTGGAAGACCGCAGTCTTCTGCGACTCGACCGGTACCACGTCCTGTTCGTCCTCGACCCAAGCCGGTTACATCTGGTCCGCCCTCAACGGTACGTCCAGCGTCGGCCTGACGAAGACCTTCGACAACTCGCTCATCGCGACCTCGGGTACCAACTCCGGCACCCGCCAGTACGTCTACACCTACGCCTACACCAGCGGTTCCTCGAACAACTACATCGCCCTGACCTACTCGGGCGGTACGGATTCCGACGCACCGACGGCGACCTTCGGTGAGTACGACGGCATCACCTCGTACATCGAGGGCGAGCGCACGTTCTTCCTCGGCCTGTCCGACACCTCCGGTATCGACACCACGAGCGGAAACGAGCCTACCCTGTACTACGCCATCAACAACGGCAGCTACACCTCTGTTGCCGCGACGACGATCGGCACGTGCAGCGCCTCCAGCCCCGAGTGCCAGTTCAAGGCCCAGACCGGTGACATCACCGCGGGTGACTACGTGACCTACTACTGGTGGTATCAGGACCTGAACGTCGACAGCACCGGCGCCGCTGACCCCAACGAGGGGTACACGCCCGCGCTGACCGGCGCTCAGACCACGCCGACGCCCTACTGGTTCTTTGTTGACGACATCAACAACGCCGGTGACGCGAAGAAGATGGTCCAGCTGACCACCGAGGTCAGCGCGACGAACTTGTTCAGCCCGACCAAGTTCTTCGACCGCCAGATGAGCTACTTCGACCAGAGCGACGAGTACTACTTCGAGTTCGACACCTCTGACTGTGGTACGGGCAGCAGCCGCTGTTTCTACACCGCTTCGGCCAGCTCCAACTACTTCTACAACAACTGGATCGTGCAGTGGCAGACCTCCACCTACCCCGCGACCTCGTCCTACAACACCGGCGGATCCAGCCCCGGTAAGGTGTACCTCGACGACGACAACGGTGGTTTCCTCAGCATCGCCGCTGACGACGGCCCAGGCATGAACCTCGTGTTCCTCTGGGACGGCGACGAGTTCGCCATGGTCGGTATCGGTGACGAGACCAGCATCGAAGAGCCGCTGTCTGGTGGCAGCACCGCTTCCCAGGTTTCGACCTACGGCTACTCCGCTGCACACCGCTACGTGGTCCCCGGTGACATCACCGGCGACTTCGCGGGCTACTCGTGGAACGCCACGTACTCCAGCACCGGCCAGAACGTCGTGTGCACGGGTACCAACGGCTGGACGCACTTCCTGCGTTCCTCCTCCGGCAGCCCAAGCTGTTCCTCCGGTTACTACTACGTCTACAACGCGAACTACAAGTGGAACGGATTCGCGCTCGGCGCGGGCTACTACGCCCGCACCGGTGCCGGCGCCGCCGTCACCTACGACGTGATGAAGATCGCTCCCGAGCCCGACACCTACGCGCCGACGATCACCCACACTTCGCTCGCGGACTCCTACGCCCGCTCGCGCACGGTGACCGCGACCATCGCCGACGGCGGTTCCCCGCCCGCTGGCCTGAACGTCAGCACAACGGCTGGTACGGGTCCGACCCTCTACTACAGCGTGAACAACGGTTCCACGATGTCCCAGATCATGACCCCCGTCGGCAAGACCACCACGCAGTGTGTCTTGGCGACCTGCGACTGGTCGGCTGACATCACCAACCTGAACACCTCTGACTACATCGAGTACTACATCACGGCTGAGGACGTCTCCACCGACGTGACCACGCCGAACTCCGTTCAGACCACCGCTTCCACGTTCGAAGTCGGTGACCCGAACAAGATGTTCATCGTCGAATGGCACGACATGGGGTACACCAACTCGTACCTCTGCACCTACCAGGTTGTCTTCTACGACGTGACCAACGAGTTCGAGTTCAAGTACGACACCGGCTGCCAGGTCTACGTCGATTACTCCGTGACGGGGTATCAAGACCAGACCCGTGCGAAGGGTGAGACCCTGCAGAAGGGCAACGGATGGCTCTACGGATCCAACCCGTTCACCACCAACTACCGCATGCACACCTCCTCGACGAGCAACGGCCACGAGAGCTTCTCGCCAGGCCTGACCGAGATCAAGAACTACGACACGGCGATCAGCGGCAGCAGCAGCGGTACGCCGTACGGCTACTACTGCGCCTACAGCTGGTACTGGAACACCTACAAGTCCAGCTGCAACGCGAACATCGACATGCCCGATGACTTCGACTTCGAGTACTTCGGCACCCTCTACGAGGGCACCGACTCGAACGACCGCATCCGCTTGGGCCGTCAAGGCTACATGTACTTCATCGACAACGGAGCCACGAGCCTCGAGCGCGGTGTCTCCACGTGGAGCAGCAACTTCCCATCCATGCCCTACTCGGGCAACTCGGCGTCGCGCCCCGGCACGATTGCGCCATGGTGGGGCTACTACACCTCCTACTACTGCTACGACAACACGGCGATCGACTGCAGCGTCCGCTACCGCACCATGCCCTACAACGGCAAGGGTACGGACATTGACGCCGACATCACCACGGACACCACGTGGGACATCGACGACAGCCCGATCCGCATCAACCCCAGCAACGACTACCTGTCCGTTTCCGCCGACCTGACGATTCAGCCCGGCGTTGTGGTCCAGGTGGCCAACGGGAAGGGTATCTCCTTCGACGGCACGTGCGACGAGATGAAGATCAACGGCAACGAAGCCAACCCGGTCACCTTCGAGGGCCAGGCTGGCGCCGACTGGAAGGGCCTGGCGTTCACCGCCGCGTGCACCACCGGTACCGATGACCGACACGAGTTCTCTCACGTCGACTTCCGCAACACCAGTGACGCTGCGATTGCCGCGGGCAGCCGCCACGGCAGCTCCCCCAGCACCAACGCGAACGTGGGTAACTTCACCATGAACGACGTGACCTTCACGAACGTCGCTGCGGCCTTCGAGCACGGCTCGGGCCAAGGCACGGTCGTCGAGATGACGAACTTCGCCGTTGACGGCGCGGACGATGCGTGTTTCAACTTCGCTGAGGACACCGTCGCCATTCTGCGTGAGGGTTCCCTGAAGAACTGTAACACCAACGGACAGTCCTGGGGTGGCGCGATCGTCAACTACCCAGGTTCTACCGCGGGTAGCCTCTTCGTCGAGAACGTCACCGTCACGAACTCCTACGTGAACTTCATTGACGTCGATTTGCAGGACGTGACCGTTTCCAACGTGAGCGTCAGCAACTCCGCCAGCCAGACCGGTGTGGCGATCGATGCCATGCACGGGACCAACGCCGACGTTTACCTCTACAACGTCAGCGTGCCCGACTACGCCAACAGCGGTTTCAACGCCGTCTCCAGCGTGTACATGGACGACGTCGACTTCGGCAGCGCTGACCTGTGGATCACCCCCAACGGCTGGGGTTCCTCCACCGTGGGCCCCATGGGCGATGACGCGGTCATGATGAACGTCGAGTCCGGCGACATCACGATGCAGCGCATCCACTTCGGCGTCTTCGAGGAGATCAGTGCGGGCGACGTGTCGATTTCCGGCACCACGACGCACACGGAAACCGAGACCTGGAAGAACCTGGACATCGGTGACTTGACCATCAACGGCGGTGCCTGGAGCCTCATCCTCGAGAACGCAGACGTCAGCCGTCTGTACAGCTTCTCGACCTCGGCCACCAACACCATCGTGATGGAGCAGGGCTCGACCATCGACCACGACGACTCCTCCGTGGATGCCGTCTACGGCCGCAACTCCGAGATTACCCTGGCTTCGGTTGAAGTGACCTCCAGCGACATTGACGGCAGCAGCAACTACCTCGCCAAGGCCTCGTCGAACAGCGACATCGTGCTCATCGACGTCAGCTACGACGACGGCACGGGCTTTGCTGACTGTGCTGACGCCAGCGGTGACACCTCCAGCTGTCCGGTGGACGTTTCGTCCTCCGCGACCGTCTGGTACGGTGGGCTCGCGCAGGTGTCCCTGTACCGTGAGGCCCTGATCAACAGCGTCGTCACCAAGGTGTACAAGTCGGGCCACAGCGTTCGCACCACCGTGATGGACACCACGTCCAGCCCAGCCACCCCCCTCCTCGAGGTTGGTGTTGCCAAGACCGACACCACGGGCATGGCTGAAGCGTGGGTCATCTCCGGTGACTCCGACGGTAACGCCTACGGCGATCACAACATCTTCGGATGGGGTGCTGCCGGCCAGAACGAGACCGAAGTGACCTCTGCGTGGTACCCCACCGGTGGCTTTGGCTTCGGCGACCAGATCGAGTTGCTCCTGCAACCCGCTCCGATCAACTTTGACCAGCCCAACATGGACTGCGCATGGATGGCGAACAACCAGACCTTCCAAGGCGCTGAATCCAGCCCAGGCGTCTACCTCTTCGACAGCTTCCCAATGACGCTGTCCGCAGACCTGGACATCGACGGCTGCACCCTCGTCATGATGGGTTCCGTGATGACCGTTGACGCGTCTGCGACGAGCAGCCCGGTGCTGACCATCAGCAACGGCGGTTCGCTGGTCGTGAACGTCTCGTCCGACACGGGTGGCAAGGGGACCATCAAGGCCCAGAGCTCCTCGTACGGCGTCCGTCTGGACGTCGCTGACGGTACGCTCTCGGTTGCCGGTGGTGTCCTGAAGGACCTCCACCAAGACTCGACCACGATGTCGGCGCTCTACATTGGCTCCGACGGTGCCTTGGTGCTCTCCGAGTCTGCTGAAGTCTACGGCGCACAAGCCTCCGACGATGACATGGCCACGATCAAGATCGACCGCGGCAGCGTCAGCATCAGCGACTCCACCATCATCAACACCGCGAACACCGGTACGGCGCTTTGGGTCGAAGGATCCGCTGCGTCGATCGACAACATCGTGGTGAAGAACGGTGCCGTGGGCATCATGTCGAAGAACGCTGCGCCTCAGATCGACGGCTTCACCTCAACCGACAACACCGTCGGTGTTGACATGGAGGGTGGCATGAGCCTCCCCACCATCTACCGTTCCCCGTCGCTCGCTGGCGTGAACAGGGGTTGGCAGACCTACGACATCGACCTCTCGGCCTTCATCGGGAACAGCGACTACCTCCAGGTGGGCGCCAACTCGATCTACGCCGGTGGCAACGCTCACCCGTACTACAACTACTGGACGAGCAAGTACTACTTCATCACCGACCGCTACCGCATGGAGTTGACCGACAACGCCGGCAACACCTGGAACATCAGCGCCGGTGACACCGGATACTATCCGTACAGCTCGAGCGACCCCAACGAGGGTGTTGGCGATGTTGGCACCTACCAAGGTGGCGCGGGTGGTGTCCCACAGTGGGACTGCAACTACTACGGCGTTGACTACGGACCCAACCGTGTTGGCAACACCTTCTACGGCGGCTGGGGCACCTCTGGTGTCTACTGGTACTTCACCGGACAATCCGGTTCGTACCCCAACTACTACAACAGGCCCGCAGCGTTCGGCTTCAACTGGGAGAACATCGATGGTGTGACCCCCAGCGGATCCTACGCGTACTACCCGTACCACTACTGGGGCTTCGGCACCTACAGCTGGGCCGGATGGAGCGGCGTGATGGTTCCGCCCGAGGGCCTCGTCGGCACGAACAACTACAACGTCTGTGTGGACTACGCCTACTCGTACTACATGAGCAGCGGCCAAGGTGCTCGCGTGACCTTCCCGATCGTGGACATCTCCGCCAGCAACCTCACCTCTGCGACGATGTACATCGACGTCCTGCACAACCGTGCGAACAACTACCAGGACCGCTACGAGTTCGTGGCCCGTTCGGGCAACGACCCCGCGGACCTCGGTGACTACAAGCGCGAGTCCGGTACGCCTCTGTTCAAGGACGGCACCATCAACGGCGCCGACGTCGGTGTGGAAATCGGTGGCGACTTCGCCGCCGGTCACCTCGACAACGTTGAGGTCAACAGTCCGAACGACGCCGGTATCATGGTCGACGGTTCGACCATGGCCAGCGCCGATGGCGTCACCGTGAACGGTGGCGACTACGGCGTCTTGGTGGCGAACGGCGCTGCCGGAAGCATGGACCTCGAGAACATGGACCTGGATTCCCAGACCGTGGCCGGCATGTACTACGTCAAGGACTTCGGCGGTGACTTCTCCGGAACCGTGTCCAACAGCGCCGGTGCAGCCATGAAGTTCGGCTCGAGCACCACCAAGGATCTGAGCTACGATTCCGTTGACTTCAGCGGCAACAACGTCGGTTTCGACCTTGCAGGAAGCGGTGGCTTCACCTTCGTCGATTCGACGATGGGCAGCACCTCCAACGACTTCAAGATCAGCGGTTCGTCCGTGGTCGACTTCGTCGAAGGAACCGTGGACAGCACGAGTGTGGACGTCACCGGATCTGGTGAATTCAACCGCATGCGTCAACTCGACGTGACCATGACCGCCGACCAGAGCGACGGCAACGGTGCGGTTGGTGTGTCCGATGTCGCCGTTGTCCTCCGCAATGCGGAAGGTGCCACGGCCTCGTCCGGCACGACGGACACCACGGGTGTTGCTGAGGACCTGACCTTCACGTCGATCAACGTCGACGCGGCCGGTCTGCACAACATCGACCTGAACGGATACAGCGTGTCCTCTGTGGCCAAGGTGGACTACTACTGGAACACCGCAAGCGACAGCAACGCTGACTTCCGTTACGTCGAGGAAGCCGTCAGTCTGAGCGACAACAGCGGCAACGCCGAGACCGTCGAACTCATTGACGAGTTCGACCACCGCGTGTGCTACGCGTTCAGTTCCGCGAGCTACAACTACGTCGACCGCTGTGCGAACGGCTGGTCCTCGACGGGTTCGAGCCGCGTGTTCAACAACGGCCTCGAAGAGCACGGTTACTACTACGGCTCTGTCGATGGCGGTGACTTCACCGGCAAGGCGGTCATGATTGACGCACCCAACTGGTACCTCGACGGTGACACCTACGAGTGGAACGGCACGACGATGATCTGGACCGGTTCCTGGTCCACGAACGACCTCTCGCGCGTGTACCCACGGTACAACGGCGAGGTCAACGTCTACTTGCACGACTCGACGATTCAGGGCATGTCCCTGAACGACGACGGTGAGTTGGCGGGCATCAACTTTGGATACCTGTACTACTCGATGAACCTGGACGCGAACAACACCGAGTTCAGCGGCATTGCGTCCATCGTTGGTGCGATCGGCTACGGGTACTACTCCAACTACGAGTTGAACTTCTTCAACGTGCGAAACTCGACCATTTCCCACTACAAGGGCTGGTCTCCGTTGAACAACGCCATTCAGTCCCAGGACATGTGCATGCGCCTCTACGGCGGTGACGGCAACCTCATCGAGGACAACACGTTCAACGATTGTGCGGTCGGCATCGAGATGCAGCGCTCGCCGTACTACTGGAGCCACAACTCCAACGAGATTGGAGCGGACAACGTGAGCATTCGTGGCAACACCTTCGAAGACGGTGGCGAAATCTCTGACGTGCGCTTCTACCCAAGCGCGAGCATCGAGGGTGCCATGGTCGTTGACAACGTGATGAACAACACGGGCGGTCTTGACTCTGCCATCTCGGCATGGGACAGCTCCATTGAGGACCTGACCATCTCTGGCAACACCATCCGCGGATTCACCGAGGACGGCATTTACCTGAACGACGTCAAGGGCTTCGAAGTGAGCGACAACGACATGTATGGACCCGGTAACTCCTACGCTGGCATTCACGCCAACGGCGGATACGGTGACATCATGGACAACGTGATCGTCGACGCCACCACGGGCATCCTGATGTCCGAGGCCACGCAACCTGTTGGCACCACCACGGACCTGTGTGAGATTTCTGGCAACTACGGCTACAGCGACAGCTGCACCTTCAACTTCGTTGGCAACGGATCGACCCTCGTGATCGACATCGAAACCGACAGCTGGGGCTACGAAATCTCCCTGGAGATCACCAAGCCCGACGGCACGAAGGACTCGTGGAGCACCTACACGTTCAGCTCCAACACGGGCTACAAGCCACTGACCACCTACACGGACGCTGGAACCTACACCATCGACGTCTCCGACAGCTGGGGCGACGGCGGTATCACCCTGGACGCCTACTACACGTCGGCGCAGAGCGGTGTGACCGGACCCGTCATCAGCGGCAACGACGTTTCCATGAGCCCAGGCTCCACGGTGATTGCGACGACCGGTATCCTCGTTGAGGACTGCACCGGGACGGCGATCAACATGGCCGACAACTTCGTCGCCATGCCGACCGACGCCATCGTGGCCGACGGTTGCGACTTCTTCGACGAGAACTCCGAGCTGATCGGTGGTGACCAAGCCAGCACCTCTGGTGTTGTCTCCACCAACGGCGACTCCGTGACCCTCAGCGGCACCACCATCTCCGGCTTTGACACCGGTGTGGAGTCCGACGCAGGCACCCTCAGCATCATCGACAACGCCACCATTGCTGGCGTCAGCGAAGGTGTCTGGGCCTACGACACGCAGTTGTTGATCAACTACGCTGAGCTCGACGGCGGCACCTCTGGTGTCGGCCTCTTGCTCGAAGACAGCGGTGAGGCTCTGATGTACTGCGTGGACCTCGAAGGCGCTGCGGGCATGGAGATCTACAACACGGACTTCCGTTACAACATGGGTGACGTGAACGCAGAAACCGCCATCTTCGTCTCGGACTCGGTCGGCAAGATCGAGAACCTGACGTGGACCTCCGCGGTCACGACGCAGATCGAGCTGGACCAGGGCGCAATGGTGACCTCCATCGGCCAGGACCTGACCCCGTCCCTGCTCGTCGTGCCGACCGGTACGATGATCGACGAGGCCAACCTCCTCGACATCGCTGCTTCGCACCTCAGCGCGCCCGTTACCTCTGAGGTCGGCGTCTCCATCGTGAGCACCGACGGCCTCCGTGCGGCCTACATCTCGCCGGACTTCCAGTCCGACGCGATGGCCGTTGACGGCGACAACGCGGACTGGGTCGGCTCCGAGCTGAACCCGTCCGACGATGCGATGCCCGGTGAGTTGACCGAGAACTTCTACGTGACCTACACGGAGAACGACGACCTGTACGTGGCCATCGACGGCCTCGACCTGTCCACCTCGGACCTCCTGGTGTACTTCGACGTCACCGGTGGCGGCTCAGACACGGGCTACGACTACGGTGCCTCCGGTGCCCACGACCTGCCCTTCGAGGCTGACTTCGTCTACTGGGCCGAGTCCGACGCGAGCAACGACCTCTACGCCTACGGCTTCCTCGGCTGGGGCGTGACGTCGCTCTCCGCTGACAACGTCGACGCCGACTTCTCTGGCGACTTCGCCGAGATCATGGTGCCCTTCAGCCGCCTCGGTGGCATGCCGAGCTCCGTGCGCATGATTGCCATCGTGCAGAGCGACAGCAGCGCCGACGTGAGCGAGGTCTACCCCGACCAAGCCATGGACAGCACGACGACCCTCCAGGACTTCAGCGAGTACTACACCGTGGTGCTCGGTGCGAACAACCTGCAGGACGGCGTGCTCGATGACGAGGTGCTCACCTACCGCACCTTCCTCGGCAGCAACGTGCCATCGGCCGCGAAGGAGTACGACGTGATGATCAAGCACACGAACGACGACTGTGCCGTTGACTGGGCGACCGAGAATGCGGTCAACATGTCCGACAACGTCGCGCTCTCGATGGACATCGAGCGCGCCTGCCCGTCGATCGGCAGTGACCTTGCGAACATCACCGTGAACGAAGACTCCGGTGCATACACCGTCTCCCTAACCTCGTACGCCTCTGACGTGCAGGACGCCGCCGGCGACCTCACGTGGGCTGTCGATGAAGGCGAGACCGTGGTGGTCTACGGCAACACGCCGATGCCCGCCGAGGGTCTGGTCAGCTGGTCCCTCACGGGTCACGACCTCAGCATCACCCCAACCGCCGAGCAGTTCGGTATGGTGCAGTTCAACTTCACCGTGACCGACAGCAACGGCCTTGAGGACGACCGCTCGATCTACTTCATCGTCGAGAACGTCAACGACGCTCCGGAAATCTGCCAGCGCGACACCAACGGCGACTGTGTGGACACCGTGATGCTCTTCGGTGACGCGGCTCACGTGAACTACATCCCCGAAGACAGCCTTGTTGGCGGTCAGAGCGTGTCCGTGATCCTCTCGGACGTTGCCAACACCGGCAGCAGCGCGCTGAACCTCATCAAGGACCAGCCGAACGAGAACGACCCGTCCCGTCAGGTGTACACCTGGGGCGTGACCGTGGACGAGACCTGCCCGCTGTTCAGCGTCGGCATGGTTGACGACACGGTGCTGACCGTGACCGGCAAGTCCGGCATGGACTTCGAAGCCGGTGGCTCGTGCGACATCACGCTGAGCCTGTCCGACGACGGTGCCGAGAACCAGAACGCGGTTGACGAGGTCATCACCATCAGCGTGGTGCCCGTCAACGACGCGCCGACCATCGACGACTGGAACCTCCAGACCGGTGACACGATCAACTGGGCCTCGAACGACTCCTCGCTCATCTACGGCGAGTGGACCATCCGCGTGCTTGAGGACACCGAAGAAGCCGACGAGCTGACCTTCGACCTGTCCGCGCTCAAGAACGACGTCGACCACGACCTCAGCGACCTCACCTGGTCGCTGCTGCCCAAGCTCGACGACAACGGCCGCGCGTACTGTGCCTACACGAACTACTTCTCGTTCGCCTTCAACGGTGACGAGCTCGTGTTGGACCTCGTGAAGGACGCCACCACCAACGCCCCGATCAACCAGATCGACTACCTCTACAACGGCGGTGTGCACCAGGTCAACCCGGCCGGCAAGGGCTTCTGTGAGATGGAACTCTACCTCACGGACAGCGCCGCTGCCCCAACGGGCTTCGCGTACGACCTCAACGACAACGGCTACATCCAGCAGACCTCGCTGAAGCGCGACGTGAAGATCATCGTGCAGAACGTGGCTGAGCAGGTGCCCGACTACTACTTCGAAGCCAACAGCGGCTTCGACTTCAACGGCGTGTCCAACGTCATGGACGGCACCTGGGTGCCTGTGACCGTGACCGTGACCGCTGGCGGCGACGAAGGCCCCTACAACCACGACAGCATGCTGATGATCACCTTCCAGAGTGACGGCCACGCTGAGACGGAGCGCGACGCAATCTACATCGACGCGCCCGCCTACGGCCAGTCTGTGACGGTGGACTCCGAAGTCTACGTGAAGGCGGTCACCACGACCGTGTGGGCCGAGATGGACGTCAAGACCTGTGTCGACGAGACCTGTGACATGACGAAGTCGGTCGAGGACCGCTTCATCGCTGACGAGCCCGCCAGCCACGGCAAGGTGACCCTCCCGAACGGCCTGGACTACTGGGCTGAGCCCGGATTCTACGGCTCCGAGGACGGAACCGACAGCATCCGTCGCCCTGTGCTTGAAGACAAGGACTGGTGTAACAACGTGATGTACAACGCCCTCACGGGTAACATCGACGTCTGTGACCAGGCGGACTACGGCCGCGGATCATTCGAGATCACCGACCAAGAACTGCCTGACGTTGTGCGCACCATCGGTGCTTCCGGTGTCCCATCGTTCGCTCCGAGCATCGTCGCCGTCGCCCTCGCGGGCATGGTTGTCGGCCTCCTCGCCTTGGCGGGTCGCCGCGAAGAAGACGAAGAGGAGGAGGAGGAATCCTCCCCACGCTTCGTCGAAGACGAGGCTGCTGTGAGCCCGGTTATCGCGACCATCCTGATGGTGGCGATCACCGTGGTGCTCTCCGGTGTGATCTACGTCTGGGCCTCCAGCCTGGCCGAGACCGACGTGAAGGGTGTGCCCCGCATCACCTTCCAGATTGATGACGTCAACGCGTTCGACGCCGAGACCGGCCACTGGAAGATCGAAGTGCAGCAGTCCGAGACGGAACTGGCGACGCAAGCCGTGGAGATCAAGATCTTCGCCGCTGAAATCGACGGTGTCTACGAGGTCAAGATGGCCAACTCCGACGGCGTGTACGGGTTCTCCCCCTACAACAGCGACAGTCTGGTGACCTTCTCCGACTCTGTTCGGTCCGAAGGCGACGACAAGGTTTCGACCTTCTTCGTCGGTGACACGATCTTCGTGCGCACCCACCTTGCTGACGGCACGCCCCTCACGGACGTGACCATCCAGCTGTCCTACGCACCTGAGGTCGGTCAGGGCGCTCTGCTCCGCACCTGGAGTGGACTGTCCTACGACATCGCTGCGTGAGCAGGGATCGGTACGAAGCACAAACGGCCATGCCGCCCCTCGGGGCGCCATGGCGTGGCCTCCGGGCCACAGCCCCCCAGCGTGGGGGGAGCGCTCCGGCGCTCCCCCCGCCCTGAACCGGGACGAGCCTTGATGGTGTGAGTGCTCCTGCTTCCAGCATGGACGGACTCGACTGTGTGGTCTTCGATTGCGACGGTGTTCTTGTGGACGCCATTTCCTCGTGGCGTACGCTCCACGACCATTTTGGGACGGACAACAACGCGAACCTCCAACGCTTCATCGCAGGAGAGTTCGATGACCTGACCTTCATGCGATCGGACATCGCGCTGTGGAAAGCCGTGCAGGACCCCATCCACCAGGACGACCTCTTCCGTGCCTACGCGGGAGCTCGCTTGATGCCTGGTGCACGGGAGTTGGTTCGAGACCTCCAGGAACGTGGTGTCTACGTGGCCATCGTATCCGCTGGCGTGGATTTGTTCGTTTCGAGCATTGCCGCCATGCTGAAGGTTGACGATTGGATCGCCAACGGTTTCACCTTCGACGAGGAGGGTTGGTTGCTGGACGAAGGCGTGTGCCGCCTTCATGCAACTGGGAAGGGCGCCATCATCGACCGCCTGGTCGAGATGCACGGCTTTGATGTGACCAAAGTGGTGAGCATTGGCGATTCGGAGATGGATCTGTCCATGCAGGTTGAAGGAAGCCGATTTATTGGCTTCAACCCCACCCGGGAGAGCTCAAAAGCGGCATTTTTGGAAGCAGGCGTTCCCGTTGTTCATGGCAAAGACCTCGGCGGTGTTCGCGAACACCTCGGTCTGTGATCACGCGAAGGGAATCGACGTGGTCGCGTGGGTGCCGAGGTTGACCACCGTCAACATGCACGGCCGCGGTTGAAAGCCCAGCATCCGCTGGTAACTCGTCTGATCTTGCCACGTCGATGAACACACCAAGGTGGTCCCCTTGAAATCGAGGCACGCGTGTCCGTGAACGTGCCCCGTCACGAAGATGTCCGGGACTTCACGGATGACCAGGCCGTCTTCGGGCTCTGGTGACAGCGGCGTTTTCCCGCCCCATTGCGGCGCAAGGTGCCTTCGACGCAACATTTGCCTCATCGCCTCCACGGGTTCTGCGTAGGTGACGGTCCGCAAGCCAGCCACGAAATCGTCGATGGATTTCCCATGGTAGGACAGCAGCCGTACGCCATGCAGGCTGAAATCACATGGATTCCCGACAAAGGTCGTCGCCCTGTAATCGGACTGAATGTCCTTCTCAAAGGTGGGTTGCGGTTCCGCAGGCCGGACCGCATCGTGGTTTCCGGGAAGCATCACACACTCCACCCAGTCGGGAAGCAGGTCGAGCAAACGAGCGAACTCGGTGTATTGGTTGAACAGATCAGGAATCGCCAATTCTCGGTCCTGACCTGGATAAATCCCGACGCCGTCGACGCAGTCACCGCTCAAAATGAGGTACTTGATCGTCTTGGCAAGCGGGTCGGTGTTGAACCAATCGACCATTTTGTGCCACTGTGCTTCGAGGAAAGTCTTGCTCCCAACGTGAATGTCAGAGAGGAAGGCGACGGAAACACCGGTTTCCGCATGCGCTTTCTCATGTCGGTCCTGCAGAGGGAAGTGCAAGTCATCAACGTAGAACAGGTCGCCGTTTTGTGAGAATGTGCCGCTGACGCCAACCACATCGTCGGGCATCAAGCCCGTTTGGATGATTTCCTCGTGGACCCTGTCGCGTTCTTCGCCCTGTTTCTTGGTCAAGAGGCAGGTCAACTCGCCTGTCTCGTCTTCCAAGCCCCACATCAGGTGGCCGTTCTTCGTGTAGCGTGGCTCGTTCACCAAACCAATGGCCACAGCGATGTTGTCCCGTCCTTTGTAGCGGCCGGATTCGGCGTTCAGTCGAGCGATGTCGGTGGGCTTGCGTGGGAGTTTCGAATTGCGCACAATCAGCTTACGGATCGAGTCCAGTCGGTCGTTGAAGCAGGCGTTGATGTCGCTCATTTTCCCTTCAGTTACCGAATTTCCAGTGATGTCGAAGTGCACCGTGATGTCCACGTCCACGTCCGTCGCCAATTCAGGGAAATCCTTGGCGGCCCAGTCTGGCGTTCCGTTGCGGAGGGGGAGGTTCACTGGCTCGGGTGCGGCCAGCGGGGCGATGGACCTCGCGAGGTCCGTTGGACGCTGTTCGAGCAGCCGTTCAACCCCCGATGTTTGTGGAGATGATGCCGGGGCGGTTCGTGCCTGGTAGGCCTCAATGAGGGTGGTGAGCACGCTTTGGTTCAGCAATCCAGTGATTCCAGCTGCAGGTGCTGCGGCCACGAGGCCGAGTGGATCTGGATGATCCATGATCTGTTGGCGCACGTCCGCACCCATGACGAGCAGGCCCTGCTCGAGCAGCCGGGCATAGACGGTCCCCCATTCGACCGTCATGGGTTGGAGTCTCTGACGACGAGACAAAAGGTCACCGGCGGTTCACCATTCGACGTCATCACCGAGGTCTTCCTCAGCATGCGGTTCGTTGCCCGGTGACCACGCCGTTTCTTGCCAAGCGGTGTCCAAACGCGTGCCGGCTTCCTTGGCCGCCCGATTGATTTGACGCGCTTCCCGCTCGGCTTCAATCGCCTCACGCTGTTTCTCGTCTTCGGCGGCCCTGACTTCCTTTCGCTTCACGGCTGCGTCCATGTTTTCGATGGCGACACGGATGGCGAAGTGGACGAAACCGAGTTTGTTTTCAGCACGTGTTCCCCCGATGATCGTGCGCTCAGCGGTCTTCCAGTCGCCCGAAGCAGCGCCCACATACACCAAGCCGAGTTTCTTGTCGCTGACGTTTCCGGGACCAGCGATGCCAGTGACCGACAACGCGATGTCGGCCGTGGACCGGGCCAAGGCACCTGATGCCATTTGGATGGCCACCTCGGCCGAGACGGCCCCCTTTCGCTCAAGCGTGTCTGGACTGACGCCAAGCACGCGCGTCTTGGCGTCATTGGCGTAGGTCACCCAGGATTGGTCGAACCAATCGCTCGCACCGGCGATGTCCGTGAGCGTGCTCGCCAAGAGGCCACCTGTGCACGATTCAGCGACGGTGATGCGAAGACCAGCCTGTCGCAACCGCCGCACGAGGCGGGCGGCGTCGGTCTGGATCTCGATGTCCATTGTGCCGTCCTGTCGCATGGTGGTCAAAGGCTTGCCGTCGCCCCTCGCCTTCTTATTCCAGAGCCCCGAGGAGGGTTTGGGCCTGTGGTCTAGCGGCTATGACACCGCCTTTACACGGCGTTGATCGTGGGTTCGAGTCCCACCGGGCCCACTTCGTTGTGTGGTGCTTCCAGCGTGAGCCCGGCTTGCCCCCCGGCTTCGCTGCGCAGCAGCCTCACCACAGCAGGTCTTCGATCGGACCCTGATGTCCAGCGATGACCTTCGTGATGCCCGCGGTTTTCTGGATGCGTGCTGCCTCGATGACGTCGTCGACCACGAGCAGGTGAACGGCCCTCCTCTGCACATCGGCCTCGAGATGCAGGTCGACACCTCTTCCGTCAATGGCCACCAGCGCACCGTCCAATTCAGCGAACATGGTGAGGTGGCGTAGCTCGCTCCACGCGTCGCCTGGGATGACCAGCCACCGCGCATCGCGGAGGCTTCCTCGTTTGGGCGGCTGTTCTGGGTCAGCCCGAACCACGCGCATGCCTGCCGATGCGCTGGGTGGCCCTTGATGCCAACGGTGCTCAATCGACACGGTAGCGTGTCAGGGCCACGGCGCCACCGAGGCCGTCCAATTGTGCCCCAGCATCGTGGTCCCTGGAACATTGGACGATGGTTCCACCGAGGTCGTGGACGGCCTCGCACATCTGCTGCCAGCGGTCGGCGTCTTCTCCACGAAGCAGGTCAGCGAGCACCACCAAGGTCTCTACGGCTCCCTCGTCCACCGCGCGAGAAAGGTGCGCCATGCCGTAGGCCACGGCTCCCGACGTCTGAATGCGCGTCATCGCTTCTTCGACCAAACCCGTCTCCCGAGAGACGGCATGGTCTGCAAGCACGGCACCTGCCAGCCCTTCGCGAATGACTTCGTTGGCGGCTGAGCGACCACCGATGGACGTGGCCACAGAGGTGAGGCTGAGGTCGGGGGCGCACACCCGCAAGGCCGCGGCGAGCCGGTCGCGGGCGTGCCCAGGACCTGCAAGGACCACGGGGACATCGCCAACCAACGCGGCCGCAATTTCCTTCGCGGTGTTGGTCAGGAAGGCTTCCTTGACGCCAGAGGAGGTGCGCTCATCGTTTCGCTTTCCACCGCCCCGCATCGTCCACGTCATGCCTTCTTTGAGGCCCCGTTGGGCGACCGTGAACAGGATGACTTCGTCATGTTCCACGACCACAAGCGCGACCTTCGGACGAAGTGCTGCGCTGGCTGCTTCTTGGATCAATTGCACGTCGATGGGGCGGAATGCGGTGTTGGTGTGCACCTCCACCTCGTGGCCGGCTTCGACGACGTGGGTGTGGTGCTGACCTTGGTCGAAGGCCGCTTCGACGATGGTACCGTGCACGCGGAGGGCGTCGGAGAAGGTGTGATGCTCGACGCTGATCACGTCGAGCAGGATCCACATGGTGCGGCGTTCGGCCGCTTTGGCTCTGCCTCCTTCCACCGCCCCTGTGGTGGAGTCCCTGCGCTCACCCACCATTCCGAAGCGTTGGCCAGGCTGAACGAATTGTGCGAGCGTCCAGAGGTCATCGTCGGATTCACACCGCAAGCGCATGCGCATGTCGTCGCGGTGCAGGATACGCATGCCCTCACCCGAATACGCCCTTGAGCATCCCGTGTTCGTCCATGTCCATGTCCGCGGCGGCCGGCCGCTTTGGTAGGCCAGGCATGGTCATCATGTTGCCAAGGATCGCCACGATGAAGCCAGCCCCCGCGTTCAACCTGAACTCTGCAACGGGGAGGGTGAAGCCGGTCGGAGCCCCGAGGCCTCCGGCATCGTGGCTGAAGCTGTACTGGGTCTTGGCCATGCACACCGGAAGGTGGCCGTAGCCCCAGGCCGCGAAACGGTCCAACTGCTTCTTTGCAGACGCAGACACGGTGACCGCCTCTGCGCCGTACAGGCGCTTTGCGATGCCTTCCACCTTCTCCATCACGGGCGCATCGGGCATGAAGAGCGGCGTGAACGGTCGTCCGGCAGCCACGTGGTCCTGAACGGCTCGAACAACCGCCTTTGCAAGCGGGGCTCCACCTTCTCCACCACGCGCGTGAACTTCGGTCAAACACACGTCGTATGCACCGCTGGCTCGAGCGGCATCGGCCAAGGCATCGAGTTCCGCATCGGTGTCGCTCGCGAAGCGGTTGATGGAGACCACGACCGGCATGCCGAATCCGGACATGTTGCGGATGTGGCGGTCGAGGTTGGTCTTCGCGCCCTCAAGCATGGCCTCGACGTTTTCTGCCTCGAGCTCTTCTTTGCTCGGGCGCCGCCCAGCCCGGTCCCCGAAGGCACCGCCATGGAGTTTCATGGAGCGAACGGTGACGTTCATCACGACACAATCCGGTGCTTTCTGCCCCACAGGGGCCTTGATGTGCATGAATTTCTCAGCGCCCATGTCGGATCCGAACCCTGCTTCGGTCACCACGTAGTCGGCGCAGGCCAAGGCCAAGCGATCGCCGATGACCGATGAATTGCCGTGTGCAATGTTCGCGAACGGGCCACCGTGAATGAAGGCAGGATCACCTTCCAAGGTTTGTACAAGATTGGGGAGGAAGGCGTCCCTGAGGAGCAGGGCCATCGCACCGGCAGCGTCCAGGTCATCGGCACGAACGGGCTTCCCGTCAAGATCGGGGCCAACGATGATCTCACCGAGGCGCGCCCGCAGGTCGGCGTAGTCGCGCGCAAGGACGAGGATGGCCATCACTTCGCTCGCAGCGGTGATGTCGAACCGGTCCTGCCGAACGTTGCCGTTGGCTGGTCCGCCAAGCCCAACCACGACCTCACGCAGGGCGCGGTCGTTGAGGTCCACCACGCGCGGCCAGCCGATTCGGGTGGTGTCCAAGCGACGGTCGTTGCCGTGCTTGATGTGGTTGTCAATCATCGATGAAAGCAGGTTGTGCGCCGAGGTCACCGCGTGCAGGTCACCCGTGAAATGCAGGTTGATCTGCTCCATCGGGAGCACCTGAGAGCGTCCACCTCCTGCCGCTCCCCCCTTGATGCCAAACACCGGGCCCATGGACGGTTCCCGAACGACGCAGGTGGCCGAGCGGCCAATACGGTTCAGGGCCTGCGTCAGGCCAATGGTGGTCACCGTTTTCCCTTCACCGAATGGCGTAGGGTTGACCGAGGTCACGAGCACGAGGCTGCCCTGCGGCCGATCCAAGTGCTCCTGAATGCACGGCCAACTGACCTTGGCGATGTGGCGTCCGTAGGGTTGGAGCCCGTCCCCGGGCAGCGCCAACTTCCACGCGACGGCCGCGATGTCCTCAAGCGTCGCTTCACGGGCGATTTGCAAGTCGGAGGGCATGAGGGCCTAGCCCTCCATGACGGGCTATCAATGCGCCGCTTGGCAGCGGCCCAGCCTTGCGGTTCGAGGGGGGAGCGCTGAGCGCCACTCAATCGTCGACGCGGTCTTCGATGCTGCCCAGGTAATCGGGGAGCTCGACGCCGGCCATGCCAGCGACTTCGTGGACCGGTGGCAGGCTCTTGATGAGGCTGGAGACGAAGTTCGAGGTGCTCGAACCCTCGCCGCCGTTGCCGCCGGAGTCCCAGACGGTGATCTTGTCGATGGTGAGGTTGGAGATGGCCTCCACCTGCTTCTCAACGATGGCTTCCATCTTCTCGACCATGAGGAGCGTCGCGGCGGCACGGGCGTCGCCGCCCGCGCTCTCCACGAGGTTGCGGTAACCTGCTGCCTTGGCTTCAAGGACGGCTTGGACACCTTCGGCTTCGGCTTGGAAGCGAGCCAAGGTTGCGTCGGCCTCACCACGGGCGATGCGGCGTTGGCGCTCGGCTTCTGCCTCTGCGGCGATCTCGATCTGTGCCTTGGCGACTTCCTCGCGTGCGATTTCCTCAGCACGGAGCCGCTCGGACTCCAGGGTGTACTGAGCACGCTCGATTTCAGCCTGAGCTTGCCTGCGGGCGACTTCGGAACGCTGGAGGGCTTCTGCCTCACGCTCAGCGAGGTCGGCGTTGGTGCGGGCAATGTCGGCGCGGGCGACGTTCTCACCCTCCACCGCTTGTGCTTCCTGTTGCTGAATAAACACACGGCGGTCGGCTTCTGCCTGCTTCTGACCCTTGGCGGACGCCGCTTCGTTGCGAGCAACCTCAATCTGGCGGTCACGGTTGGCGGCAGCCACACCGATGGCACCCTCACGGTCCGAGTTGGCCACGTCGATGAGCGCCTTGTTGTTGGCCTCAGCGGCCGCCTTGCGACCGATGTTCTCGATGTAGTTCGATTCGTCGGTGATGTCGGTGATGTTCACGTTGATGAGGTACAGGCCGATCTTGTGGAGCTCAGCGTCGACGTTCTTGGACACCAAGGAGAGGAAGGCCTCACGGTCTTGGTTGATCTGCTCAATCGTCAGCGAAGCGACGGTCAAACGGAGCTGACCGAAGATGATCTCCTTGGCCATGTCTTCGATGGCTTGCGGGGTCAGACCAAGCAAACGCTCGGCAGCGTTGGTCATGATTTGGGGCTCGGTGGAGACACCGATGGTGAAGGTCGATGGGACGTTGATGCGGATGTTCTGCATCGAAAGGGCGTGGCGCAGGTCGATGATGATCGTCAACGGCTTGAGGTCAAGGTAGGCGTAGTGCTGGATGAGCGGGATGACCAGACGTCCGCCACCGTGAACGGTGTCGGCCGTCTTGCCCTTGAGGCCAGGACCTGAACCGTAGATGACCAGGATCTTGTCGGACGGGGCAATCTTGTACCGGAAGGCGTAGAGGATGACCACGCCGGCCACGGCTGCAATCAGGAGAAAGACGCCAAGGGTTCCGAGGGCGGCTGCGACGTTGGAACCGGAATCAGCAGTGTGGTCCGTCATGTTGCTCGGTTGTGGAGCATTGGGGGGCTATATCACCTTGACTCCTGATGGATGGGGCCGTCATTCCTCGCTGCTGAAGTCGAGGGGCTCCACGATGAGCATGGATCCGAGATGGTCCACCACCCGGACGAGCGTCCCTGACGGGATGGCTTGCGCATCGTCTTTGCTGCGGGCAGCCATGGTGCGTAGGGCGTTCTGATACGTCACTTGGACTTGGCCGCTGCCGTTGGCGGGGATGTTCATGTACACCTCGCCACGGGCACCCACGGCATTGGCGTGGTCGACGTTTCCTTCGGATTCGAGGCCACGGAAGAGGTGGTAGACCTTGCCCATGATGTACATGGAGATCAGGCCAGCCACCGTGCCGGCGCCGATGGCCATCAGCGTGTTGTCGTTGGCCTGATTAACGGCCAAGCCGAAAATCCCGAACATCATGATGAACGACAGGATGCCTTGCAGGGTCAGCAACTCAAACGCAAAGCCTGCGTCCATGTCAAAGTCGATGTTGAAGGCGCCTTCGAGGACACCGTCAGCAAATCCAAAGACGATGAGGAGGAGGAAGTAGAGCACAAAGAGGCCTGTGCCAATCAAGGCCATGCTGGCAAAGAGGATGTCAATGCCGCTGACGGAGCCCAATCCTAGGAAATCAAGGAAGGACGGAATGCTAATCTCCATGGTGGGTCTTTCCCTCCCTCAGACTTCAAGATTCCCGCTCACGTTGCTTCAGAACCCACCGAACGAAGAGGTACCGCTCCAAGGCGAAGAGCGGTCCAAGTGAGCCGCCAACGGCCACGCCGATCAGCCAATCTGGGGCTCCAAGGGCCCACGTGGCCATGCCGATGACCACCAAGGCCATCGGCAGAATGCCTCGCCGCAGAACAGCGTAGAGCGGAGCCAACTCCGCCATTTCTTGTTGCCGAGCCAAGGCCTGCCAAGCGGAGCTGTCGGACGGCATGGTATGGCCTCATCCGAGGAGACCGACGCCGAGGATTTCAGTGGAGCCAACGAGGACTGCGTAGATCAGGTACACGAACATCATCGAGCGGACGTTGAACCGCCCCTCGCCTTGCTCAACGGGAATCTCCACCCGCTCGCCGTTGTCGGTGAGCGTGGTCACGGTTTGTTCAAGCATGGTGTAGTTACCGCCTTGCTCGAATTCCTTGACGCTGCGACGTTGCTGGTAGAACAAGGCAAAGATGGTCACGAGGATAATCGCCATGCTAGGGCCGACGTAGGCTCCGAGGGCAACCTCGAGGTTCTCCATCATCACCGAGGTGTAGTACAGCGTGACCAGGGCGGTCAAGAAGCCAAAGAGGCCTGAGCCTTCGTTACGGGCCTTCATGGTCGCGGCCGCGGCTGGGTGCATGGAACGAAGTCATCTCGGTCTGATTTGAATGATGCGCCGATTCCCGTCGCCCACAGCCTCAAGCCGCTCGCCGTGTTGGCCAACCCGTGGCTCGGCTGGTGCACGCGGTGGCGGGCCGTCCCGTGGCGGCCTCAGCCTCTCCCCTGCTCTTTCTTCTGACGGTCGCGAGGCTTGAGGAAGCCGGTGTCGAAGGGATCGCATTGGAGCATTCGCGGGCCCTGCGCATCGAGGCGACCACCATGGAAGGCGTGTTCGAGCAGATGACTGAACCGCCTCTTGCGAAGGGCGGTCTGCATGATGCCGTGCAAACGCGTCTTGTCCAAAGCCCACGTCCACGCTCTGCCGCGACCTCTTCCTTTCATGCCAAGGAAGGGCGATGGTTGAGCCTCACCTCCCCGCTGAAGCATCTCATCGGGGATTGGGACTGCGTCGACGATGCCCATGCCTTGCTGAGCGTGAACGCCCTCCGGCTCCAAGGAGATCAGGTTCGCTCCGCCGGCACGGACGGGGCCGGCGTGCTGGCCGTGGCTCGTTTGGCCGGTTGTGGTCCGAACGGTGGTGCCATCCTTCGCATGCGTGGAGGTGGTGGCGCGGCACGTTCCGTTGCACATGCCTGGGTCAATGCAGGTGGGCGCGTTCATCTCATTGAGGGCCGACGTCCTCTGGCGCCAGCCTTGCCTGAATCAGCCTTGGCAGGATCTGCGGAGCAGGCGGCGCTTGGGATCGATTTCGACGGGGAGGGCGGGGCTCTGAACGCGAGCAAACACCTCATTCCAGCCTACCAAAACAAGGCGGTGCACGCGGAAGGCTCCCTCGATGAGACCCTCATCGACGGGCGTTGGATGCTGGTCGCCCAGCACCTCGAAGCATGGCGCATCCTCTGGGCACCTGAACTCCAAGCCATGCTACCGTCCATCCTTGATTTGATGGAAGATCTGGTCGCGGTCGAGGCCCTGCTTGACGGTCGCTGATACGATGCGGTCTTGGCCAAGATTGAACATCGAGCGGTCGAAATCAGCGTCCATGCGGGCAGGTGCGACGCTCGTCGTGCTGGCGTTGCTGCTGTGCATGCCGCTTGTGCATGCGCTTCCGCCCGCGAAGGAGTATGACGCTGAGCCTCACGTCGGAGCCGATTTCCCGATGGGGACGGTCGAACTGACGACCTCCCTCGGGCAGGACGTCGGCTTGCATTACCCTGCGATTGAAGCGGGCGTCAAGACCCAGATGGCCGGAAACGGGCCCTTCCCTGTGGTGCTGTTCCTTCCCACAGACGGTGAAGGCACCGGTGATTACACCCTCTTCGCCGAGACCTTGGTGGCGCGTGGTTACGTGGTCGCAGTGGCCGATGAGGTGCCTGAAGGGCCGTGGGCCTTGCAGCCTGTGCTCGACCGCGTGTACGAGGTGAGCGAGGGCGACGGAACCGTTCCTGGAAGTTTGGACAGCATGTCCGAACAGTGGGCGATCGGTGGGCACGGTGATGGCGCTGCCGCCGCCCTCAAAATGGCTGGGCGGTGGTTCGAGCTGGGTCGCAATGCGGTGCCGCCAAGCGGCATCTTCGGACTTGGCTTGAGCGACGACGGGACCCTGATTGACGACGGTGAGGTCACCGACGATGCCCTCGATCTCCTGTTTGACGCCCCGGCCGTGAGCTTGCTGATCACCGGTTCCGTGGATGACGTTGCACCCGTTGAGACAAACGTGCTTCCGCTCCTCGATTCGGGCATCGGTGTGGGGCTACACGTCATGACCTTGCGTGGGGCCAACCACAACCAGTGGAAGGATTCGACCGGTCTGTTTGCGGGCGGCGACGGCACGGCCACCATCACGCAGGAAGAACAACACAACATCGCCGCCCTTCACGTGGTCGCCCTGCTCGACTTGACGACGCGAGGCGACCACGATGCCTTCGCCGTGGCCTTCAACCGGCCCAGCGATCCTGGCATCCTCAGCGATGCTGATGCCTACCTCGACGAGGACCTGACCGCGGCAGAATTGTTGCGGCTGAACGTGACCTCTCCGACCAATCAGAGCGGCACAGAAGTCAGCGGCGTGCTCGAATTCAGAGGTCAGATTGGCCTGTGGGACGGCAGCGATTGGCATGCCGATGGACGAGCCGCTGAAGCGATGTGTTGGATCAACGATGAATCGATGGAAGTGTATGGAAGCGTGAACGCCACCGGCTGGTTTTCCTGTGACCTGAACGTCACTGACGTTGAACCTGGCCTGTTCGATGCCACACTCAAACTCAGCATCGACGGTGCCCCCGTCCAGCGCAGTTTGACGCTGGTGCGGGGCAACGGTCCGCTTGAGTCATTGGCGCCTGTTCCTGCGGTCATCGTGCCCCAGGGTGGCCTTGCCACGTTGCGAGCGGACACCCTTGCCACAGATCCTGACGGCCATGACGTGCTGTTCACCTCGGCACAACTGGAAGGCAACAACGCCAGCAAGTTTGAGCTCACCGTGATGCCAGGTGGGGCTTCCGTGGAGATTCGTGATGCCTCCGACGAGGATTGGTTGGGCGGTGCCGTGCTCAACGCCAGCCTTTCTGCTGCCGGTGAGACCTCGCCGCTTCAGGTCTCGGTGCAGGTGCGGATGGGGGAAGTGAACAACCCAGTGAGGGTGCTTGGTGTGCCACCGACCCTCGTCTTCGATGAGGACGGCCCGCAGCAAAGCCTCGACCTCAACGCTCACGTCGTGGACCCAGAAGGCGCCCCGCTTCAGGTCATGGTCCAAGGCGGCATGTGGGCGGACATCGGTCCGGTCCGCGCCGCCGTGATGGGCTCAAACCTCAGTGTGCTGCCGCTTGCGAACGCGTCGGGATCGGTGGTCATTCCGCTGACGGTCAGTGACGGGACGACTGAAGCTGCGAGTGTGAACGTGACCGTGGTGGTGAAGCCGGTCAACGATCCCCCTGTGCTCAATCAAACCGGACTTGACCTGACCCTGCTTGAGGACGGTGTGCTTGACGTGGACCTCTTGCCGCTTGCTTGGGATGCAGACGGGGACCTGCCTGTGATCAGCGTCGTCGACCCTCCCACGGCATTGACCGTGCTGGATGTGGTTGACGCAACGCTGGAAATCCGTCCGCTTCCGCACGCCAACGGACGCGTTCAAACCAGCCTTCTGTTCGCTTTCCCTGATGCTGAACTGACCCTCCCGTTGACCATCGTCATCGAACCTGTCGAGGATGCAGGCAGCATTCGGCTCGACTGGGTCCGTCCACTTTCGGGCAACCAAATCGAAGTGCGGTGGACGGTCGAAGACCGTGACGATTTGACCAACACCACCTTCGAAGGCATCATGTCGGACGGCGACGGTTTGGCCATGCTGGAGGCCGGTACGCCGTCGTGCGGCCCGGCCTTGCTCGATGACCGTGGTGTGCCGCTGTGGTCGGTGACGTGTGACAGCGTCTGGAACCTTCCGTCTTCCTCCCTGATGGGCATGACCTTGCGCGTTGAAGAACTGCACACCGGTTCAGACGAGGGTGTGGTGTATCTCCTGCCGATCGAGGTCGAAGCGTCGCCTGATGCAACGGTTGACGACGAGGCGAGAGGAAGCACAGGGACGCTCTTGTTTGCTGGCGGTGCGGTTGTGCTCGCCGTTCTTGGCCTTGTGGCCTGGCGTGCGAAAGACTGAGTTCACAGCGGGATGTTCCCGTGCTTCTTCGGGGGGGTCCACTCGCGTTTGGAGGCCAAGACGTTCAGGGCTCGAATGAGCCTCAAGCGGGATTCTGAGGGCTCGATGACGTCGTCCAACCAGCCGTTCCTCGCCGCGACGTAGGGGTCCCCGAATTTCGCCTTGTATTCGTCGATGAGGTTCTGGCGGACGTTTTCCTTCTCCGCATCGTCGGCAGCGGCAATCTCACGTCGATGGATGATGTTCACCGCACCCTCGGCTCCCATGACGGCCAGTTCTGCCGTGGGCCACGCCACGTTGTAGTCGCTCGCCAAGTGCTTGCAGGACATGGCGAGGTAGGCGCCTCCGTAGGCCTTCCGGGTGACCAAAGTCATCTTCGGGACCGTGGCTTCGGCATAGGCGTACAGGAGTTTTGCTCCGTGGCGGATGATGCCACCCCATTCTTGCACCACGCCAGGGAGGAAGCCGGGAACGTCTTCGACGGTCAACAAGGGGAGGTTGAACGCGTCGCAGGTGCGAATGAATCGAGCGGCTTTGATGGACGCATCGATGTCCAAACAACCGGCGAGCACCTGCGGCTGGTTGGCGATGACGCCCACGGAGCGACCGCCAAGGCGGGCGAAGCCGATGATGATGTTCTCCGCGTAAGCGTCGAAGAGCTGGACAAAGCGTCCGTCGTCAACGACCGTTTCGATGACCTTCACCATGTCGTACGGCTTGTTCGGGTTGTCTGGAACAATGGATTCCAAATCTTCCGTCAGCCGATCGGACGGATCTGCGGTCTCTTCGAAAGGTGGCGCGGCATCGTTGTGATCTGGAAGGAAGGAGAGCAGGTCTGCGGCGATCGCACAGGCGTCGTCTTCGTCATCGGCCACGAGGCAAGCGATGCCGCTTCGGGAGGCGTGAAGATTGGCGCCGCCAAGTCCCGGTGCGTCCACTTCTCCCGACATGACCTCCGGTGTTTCAAGCGGTGAAGACAGGAAGAGCTGGCCGTGTTCTTCTCCAAGGATGGTAAAGTCAGCCAGGGCAGCGGCCAGGGCGCTGACGCCCACCACGGGGCCGAGCACCAAACTCAGCATCGGGATGCGACCGCTGCACTGCACCATGCGGTCCAGCAGTTCCCCCGTGCCGCCGAGGGCAGCGATGCCGTCCTGGGCGCGCTGTCCACCGCCGTCCCAAATGCCCACCAAGGGCGCCCGCGCACGTTCGGCCATCTCCACGACCTTCGCGATCTTCAGCGCATGCATTTCGCCCATGCTTCCGCCGTGCACGCTGAAGTCCTGCGCAAAGCAGTAGACGCGGCGGCCGTCAATGCTGCCGTGACCTGCCACCACGCCGTCTCCCGCAGAGGGGTGAAGGTGCATGTTGTGGTCCGTGGTCCGGTGGGTCACAAAAGCGTCCAGTTCGATGAAGGACCCTTCATCGAGGAGCATGCCGATGCGCTCCCGTGCCGTGCCACGGCCCGTGGCGCGGATCGCCTCGAGTTTCCGGGCGCCACCGCCCTTCTCGATGGTGCCTCGACGGTCGCGAAGTTCGCGAAGTCGCGCACCGTTGACGCCTTCCATGGGTTTGTCTTGCTCAACGCGGTTCTTGATGTGCTCGCTGGTCAGAGGCGCGGTGGATTCTCTCCGCACAGGTCGGCATGCAGGTGGTCCTCGAGCACCATGTCATTGCTGATGAGGAAGTGTGCTTTGACCGCCACCGTGTCCGGATGGCAGGTCAAGCCATGCCCGAGGAGGCCGAGGTCCTGCTGCTCCCTTCCTTTGGCGTAGACGTTCATGTCGACCGGCCCCTCCATGCACTGGGTGGTGACGATGATGGGCATTTTCCGGTTTGAAGCGCGCATCAGGGCCTTCCAGATGTCCTTGTTTTCGGGAGCGTCACCCGCAGGATCGCTCATCGGCACATGCCCAAGGCCGGTGCCGTGGATGAGGATCGCTGCCGGGCCGGTCGCGGCGAGTGCTTCGATGTGCTCCGCGCGGAGCCACGCGTTTGCCGTCAATTGTGGGAGGTTCAGGTCGGCCCTGTATGCCGCCGGTGACGTGGTTGCAGCACGCGGCGTGGCTTCGGAGGCCTCTTTCGCGTAGGTCTCGCTCAGGACGTGCTGGCAGCCGTCGTGCCCCACTTCGACGTGGGCAATGGGTGCAGCATTGAGGGCGCGGAAGGCATCCCTCCGCGTGGAGTGCATCTTTCGCGTCGCGACACCCGGGAGGACGGCGCACCGCCCGTCATCGGACGTGGCGTGCATGACGATCACCGTCGCGTCACCGAGGGCCCCAGTTGGGCGCGGCCCATGTGCGGCCCAATGAACGGCGGCGAGAAGGTTCTCAGCGGCGTCGCTGGAACCACGGTCCGAAGACCGCTGCGAACCGACGAAAGCAATTGGGCCTGCTGGGCGGGTGCCCTGACCAGCGAAGGCGAACGCGAGTGCGGCGGCTGAGTGGTGCAAGGTGTCTGTGCCGTGGGTCACCACCACGCCTCTGGCACCGTCGGCGAACGCACCTGCACACGCTGCTGCCATCTTGTTCCAGTGCTGCGCCCTCAGGTCATCCGAGAACATGTTGCCAAGTTTGGTGGTGGTCAGGTTGGCCAATCCAGCCAACTCTGGAACGTTGGCCCGCAATTCCTCAGGCTCAAAGGAGGCGTTGACTGCGCCAGTGGCGTAGTCCACCTTCGAGGCGATCGTCCCACCGGTGTGAATCACGTGGACCTGGGGCAGGTCGCTGTCGTCCGCTGCGGGTGAAGTGGCCTTGGACGGTGTGTCTGCAGGCGCGGACTCGAGCACCTCAAGGCTGAGGATGCGGTCCACCCGATGGCTGACGTTGTATCCGTTGACCAGCTTGAGGGTGAAGTGTTTGGCCGCTGCCGCAGGGAGGATCCTTCCTTCGAGCACCGTGGAGCCACCTTCGGTCTCCACCTCGACGCGCACGCGGTCCCCTTGGTTGGCGTCCATGAGCCGGCGAGACCGTCACCGTCCATGAAGCGCTCGCTTGTGGTGCCGGGAGCGGGGCTCGAACCCGCGACCTTCGGATGTCTCAGACATCGACGGTTAGTCCGCTCATAGTGTCCTATGAGTCCGACGCGCCACCAACTACGCCACCCCGGCCTGCCTGCCGCTGCGGCGCTCCGTTCTTCAAATCAACGGAACGCCCACGCCCGGTTCGGACCGGTCCCTTCATGGGTTGCCTCCACAGCCCACCGCCATGGTCGACCTCCAAACGGCGATGGCCGCCGCCGCGGCCGACCGCCAAAAGCGGCTCGACAAAACCGCCGCGGAGCGGAAGAAGCGGCGCTCAGGCGCCGATCTCGGCATCGAGCGGTTCGATCCTGTGCAGCACGTGGCCAAGGAGAAGGCAGAAACGGCCTCCATGTGGTTCGTGCTGGCTTTTGCGGCGGTTGTGGCGTTGCTGAACCGCCACATGCTGATGGGTTGGGTCGGCCCAGGGGATGGATTTCTGTTGTGGTTCCTCCCCATTGGGATGCTCATTTTCCTGCCTGCACTCCACCGTGCCGTCATGCCCGAGGCCTTCATTGAGCAGTACAAGCCCGGCACGTGGGTGAAGGCCGGATTCCTCCACACCTTCACTTTTCTCGCCCTTTCCTTCCTGCTCGTCAACCCACCGTTCGGTGACGTCACGGCCGCATCCCTTGACGGCGCCTGGGACATTGGGGTGATGGACGGTGACGGCACGCTGGTGTTGGCCAGTGCATCTGGCAACGCCACAGGCAACGGTGGCGAAGGCTTCGCATGGACGACGGATGACGGTATCCTGCACGGCTCTGCATGGGTGATGTTCACCCTGACCGACAACGACGAGGTCAGCGCAAACGAGGTTGAAGTGCGCCTCTCAAGCAACGCCGGCAGCGAAACGGTCGAACCGGTAGAGGTTGTGCCCGACGCTTTCGCAAATTTGAGTCGAAGTGACGCCGATCACCGCTGGTTCTTGGTGCCGCTGGGCGAAGACTTGGTCGAGGGCCGATGGACCATCACCGTTGACATCGAGGAGCAGGGCTCTCCGTGGGTCAACACCCGCGTCTATGCGTGGCACTTGGACGTCATCGACGAGCGTGCGTGATCACCACGCAACGTCAGGGTGAGCGCGAACCATTGCCTGGAGCAAATCATCGACACGCATGACGGTACGTCGAACATGGGTCTGTCGCGCAATGTTGTGCTGACGCCACGCCCGAACGAGGGGCGCAGCCACGGTCCAACAGAGAAGGTCGGCGATGAGGATTCGGGTGTTCATGCCTCGGGATGGGCATGGGGTCCTGCTTCTGCACGGTGGGAGTGCGCTGAAAGTGAACGTCATCCGTTGAGTTCGTTCACCAAACGTGCCGTCAGTGCATCGAGCTGAACCGTTTCGCTTCCACCTTCGACCAGCCTGAATTCGACGTCCGCCATCCGTTCCGTGAGGCGAAGTTTGGCTTGTTCGTCAAGGAAGTCGGCAGCGTAGAGGTTGCGATGAAGTTGAGCCACGAAATCGGTTCCAGCGAGGCCGTATCGGTCCAGAAGTTCGCGCAAACGACGTCGCGCCGCATGGAATCCGTCCTCTTTGCACGCCATCAGGTACGCATGGAGGGCTTCAGGCGGTGCTGTTGCCGAAGTCTCGTAAATCAGGCCGCGGTCGATGGTTCGGTCCAGGGCGGCCGCAACTTGCAGGGTGGTGAGCGCTTTCCTCAGATCGCCTTGGGCGATGCGCGTGATGGCTTCGACCGCATCGTCGACGATGTCGAGGTGTTCCGAAGCGGCCACGAGCGCGACCTGGTCCTGAACTTCCGCGTCAGGGAGCGGGCGGAATCGGAAGACAGCGCAACGCGACTGGATGGGTTCGATGATCTTCGAGGAATAATTGCACGAGAGGATGAAGCGGCAGGTTTCAGCGAACTGCTCCATGATGCGTCGCAGGGCGCCTTGCGCGTCGTTGGTCAACGCGTCGGCTTCGTCGAGGAAGATGACCTTGAACGGGGCATCGCCGTAAGGTGTGGTTCGGGCGAACTGCTTGACCTTGCTGCGGATGCTCTCCAACTTTCGCTCGTCTGAGGCGTTCATCTCGAGCAGGTTTCGGCGAAACTCTTCACCGAACACGTCCATGGCCAAGGCCATGGCAGCGGTGGTCTTTCCAGTACCAGGTGGTCCTGCGAAGAGCAGGTGGGGGAATTCGCCCTTTGAGGCGTACACGCCAAGGCGTTCGACCACGGAACGCTGGCCCCGGATGTCGGTCACCGTCCTTGGACGATGCTTCTCGACCCACAGCTCCGACATGGTTCCACCCACCTCCGTCGAGCGCCCATGAACCTTCGCTCGACGTTGAGCAGGCCATCACGGGCAAGTGGCTATAAGCGTCCAAACCCTCAGAAAAGCGAGTTCCATGACGTCCGCATCCGCCCCTCGACGAACTCCCCTTGTTCTGACCCTCGTGATGTTGTTCCTCATCGCCGACGTTGGCGTTCCACTGATGAGCAACAACGCCGTTTTGGACGAGGCCCCAAACGTGGCCCGAGCCACCGCTCAACTCTCGCCCGTGCAGGACGTCGGCATCCTCTCCACCGCCACCACCTCTTCCGAAGGTGCAGACTCCGCTGACATCGGGGATTTGGGGGCCACCGGCGAAGGACGGCTTCTGTTGGAGTTCAACCTCGGCTTGACCTCCGCTTCGACCGTTGAATCCGCCATGTTGGACCTCCAATGTTCCAGCGTCGCCCCCATGCCCGGCGACACCGCGTTCCACGCCGCGCGCGTGCTTCCGTCTTGGAACGCGTCCGATGCCACCTGGGCAATGGCCGACGCCTTCGACAGTTGGGCGCTTGCAGGGCTCGACGGTGTGGACACGGACCGAGGCGTTTGGGAGCCCCCCTTGCACGCCAGCTCCAACGGCACCTTTTCACTCAACGTGACCGCGCTTGCTCAGGAAGCCGCCGTGGAATCAAGCAACCTTTCGATGGTCATCGCAGCCACCGGGGATGCGTTCGAGTGCCAACTTTCCGAAGCCGTGGTCAGCGTCGCTCGGCCGCTGCTCACCGTGGTGTCCACCTCGACGGCGACCACCTCCGGTGGCACCATCACACCGGACATGCCGGCCAACGGCACGGCGCTCGTCAACCATGCGCCGATCCTTCAGGCCGACACCACACCTGCATTCGAGTGGATGGACGCAACCCAAAGCAGTTCGAACGTGCAGGTTCAGTTTGCGCTCTCCGATTCTTGGCTGGTCGCAGCCGGTGAAGACCGTGAGTTGAACTCCATTGCCGATGCCAGCGCGTTCACCACGACCTCGACCTCCGGGAGCGTTGACCTTCCCGCGAGTGCGGCCTTCGACAACGGAACGGAGGTTCACTGGCGTGCACGAGGCTTGGACAGCAACGGCGTGTACGGCGCATGGGAAAGTGGGCACGTGGTGCTCCCCGACCTTGACGTGACCGTGAACGCTGATGGAACGTCCACCGTGGACCTGGTGGATCTTGGCCTGTCCGATGCATTCGTCGAAGACGCGACGGTGTCACAGGTTTCGAAGAACGGTGCATTCGGCACGTCACAGACCATTGAGACGACCATGACGAGCAGCAAAGAGACGTTCAGTCATCTTCGCATGCGGATGGAACACGTCGGCATGGACGCCACCTACGCCATCACCGAGGCCTCCCTTGACCTGTCGGTGTCCTCGGTTGGCGGCACCCCGCTGGTTTCGGTTCACTCCACTGACGCATCGTCATGGGACGAAGACACCATCACGTGGAACCGTGAATCCTCCTCGCAGACGTGGGCCAGCGGTGGCCGCGCCACTGCGCACGCTGCTACCGATGCCGTGGAGATGTCTTCGACGGACACGAGCCTCAGCCTCAACGTCACCACGGCGATTCAAGCGCACCTTCATGCAGCGTCAGACACATCAGCCACCTTCTTGCTCACCGCACGCGGCCTGAACGAGGACTACACTGCAGGCGATGCAGCGGTCTTCCACTCCAGTGAGGCCTCCTCCGCGAGCGACCACCCCTCGCTCAGCATCACCTACCGCACCACCTCCTTGACCTCGGGTCCTGCTGCTCCAAGCCTTGATGCACCGAGCAACGGCCATGCGGTCTGGAACCTCAGCGGCCACAACCTCAGCGGCAACACCACGCCGGACTTGCTTTGGACGCCGCTTTCCGGCCACGACTTCCTGTTTGAATTGGCCGAAGATGCAGAATTCCGCAGCCGCGTGCTCCTCGCAGACACCCGTTCCTCCTCGGACCTCTCGTCCACCTCGACCGGCTACACGCCGAGCGGCGCGGGGAGCCTGAACACGGGCACAAGCTACCATTGGCGCATGGCGTCCATCTCATCGAACGACCGCGTTGGTGGATGGGCCACGGCTTCCTTCATGGTCAGTGGTTTGACCTCGGATTGGCTTGGCGGGGACCGTTACGAGCTGCGCCTCAGCCACGGCAACGGCACGTCCGACGGCACCTTGCCGTCCTGCATGGACACCTACGTGGACTCGTCTTCACCATCGGACAATTACGACGCCGACGAAGAGATGCTGATCGCCCTCGACACCAGCGCACGGCAGACCATCCTGTTCGGCTGCGACCTGACCAGCCACCTGCTTCCTGCAGGGTACGCCGTGCAAAGCGCGAACGTCAGCATGGAACTCTCGCTGGCCGCTGGCGGCTCGCCGATCATTGGGGCCTTCGAGAGCCGGCAGCACAACTGGACCGAGTCCGGGGCCACATGGGCCACGTACGACGGCACCAACGCGTGGGGCACAAGCGGTGCTCGCGGTTGGGAGCGCGGTGCCCTGTTGACCTCCACCACGGTGGATTCGAGTTACTCCGGCGGGGACCGTGTGAATTGGAACGTGACCCAAGCCGTCCAGTCCGCCATGCGGGAGAATCGCTCCGTGGATTTCATCTTCGACATGGTCACCACTCCGAGCACCGTTTCGAAGTACGCCTTGCTCTACGGCAACGGAGCGTCATCCAGCGATCGAGCCGAGATGACCATCGTGTACGTGCCCGGCTCGGACAGCGTTCCCGACGAGCCCGTTCCGAGCAGCCCCGCAAACGGTTCGTGGGCGGTGCTTCCCGGCCTGAACCCGGCAGGCGACACCACGCCCCTCCTGAACTGGACCTATGGCGGTGGATTGACGATCGGTGGATGGGCCTTGCAACTCGACACCTCTGACCAGTTCAACACCGCAGGCATGCGTTACCTCACCTCCTTCAACGATCAGGGCTTTGATGCCTCAAACCTGAATTACGAACCGCAGCAGGAACTCAACGACGGCACCACCTGGTATTGGCGTGTTCGAGCGATTTCAGCGACCAATCAGCTTGGAAACTGGTCAGAGACGAACCACTTCCTGCTGCCGGACACCACGACGTGGGACCTTGGCAACAACAAGGTGGCGGTTGAACTCCGCCATGAGCAGGCCATGCCGTCCCTCGGCCTCGTTGGATTCGAAGACACCACCGTGATTCGCGGCAGCAGCGGTCAGACCTACGACACGTCCAGCACCCTCCGGGTCGGCGACACCTCGACGCAACAGGCCGCCACGCTGTTGCGCATTCCATTGACCGACATCCCCAACCCGCAAAACGCGCGTGTGGAGGGTGCCGAACTGCACATGTTCTCTCAGCTCTCGTCAGCCGTTGGCGTGAACGTCGGCATTTTGCCGGCCTTGGTGGACTGGAACGCTTCGGCCAACGAGACCTCCTATGACGGCACCAACAATTGGACCGGTGTCAGCAGCACATCCACGCCAGGCTGGCATTACAGCGACGTGGACCGCGTGAACCAATTTGGTGCACGGGTGACGACCTATGCAAGCTCGGTCAGCGCCGGCTGGATGACGTGGGACGTTGCCGATCTGGTTCAAGCCGCACTGGCCAGCGGTGACGACGAATTGGACGTCCTGCTTCTCGTCGATTCAGATGCGTCCGGGCAGGTCCTGCTGAGCAGCGTTGAAGCCTCAACAAACGAACAACCGTGGCTGAACCTCACGTGGGTGAACGGGACCGGTACGGCACCGTCCAACGCTCCGACGCTGACCGGCCCTGCCGACCAGGCTGTTTCCTTTGATTCATCTTCGCATGCCCTTGTCCCAGATGAGCGCCCTGTGCTGAACTGGAGCCCTGCTTCAGCGGGTGGATTTACCACCTCTTTCCAAGTTCGTATCTATGATGCTTGGAGCGCGGACACCTTCCTCTCCGGAGGTTGGACCACCTACGACAGCCGTGAGGACTCGGGATTCTTTGCATTCAGCTACACACCACAAGAAGACCTCGGTGACATCGGGTCCGTGGTGTGGGAGGTGCGCGAAGTGACGGACGGCATGTATGGGCCTTGGTCCAGCGGCCGAACGGTGCACATCCCAGCGGTCATGGCCGGCGAAATCGATGCCGACGAGGCATGGTACCGCCTGCAATATGGGAGCTTGGTCGACGACACCGTGCTGATGCCTGCGGGTGTGCTTGACACGAGCATTGACTCGGGCACCGTGAACACCGCTTACGCCTCCTCAAGCACCCTGAACGTTGGGCGTTCCTTCTTCTCCTCGAGCACCAGTCAGCGTGCTTCCTCATTGATCGCGTTCAACTTCACTGGACTTCCACTACCAGCCACGATGGAGGTCATCAACGCCAGCCTCGAACTGACCACCATCGGCACCTCACAAGGTTCCGGCGTGGACGTTTCGGTTTCTGGCACAACCACGCTTTGGAACAGCAGTGCCACGTGGTTCGGACCGGGCACCGGCGGCACGTGGGCCGTGCCAGGAGGATACCACAGTTCGAGCGACACCACCCTTCCCGCCGTGGGTGAAACCACCTTTGTTTCCGCCGTGGACACCGCCTACAGTTGGAACGTTACCGCGCTCGTTCAGCAGATGTTGGACAACGGAGACCCCTTGGCCTTCATGCTCCAGGCCGAAGAACTCGGCTCGGGCATGGGTCGGCAAAGCTTCCACTCCAGCGACGCATCCTCGACGGAAGATCGCCCCGTGTTGAACATCACGTACCGCACCACGGCAGGCTGGTCTCCAGCCTCCTCCACCCTGACCTCGCCGTCCACGGGGAGCACCCTTTGGAACCTCTCCGCTCCCCGACCGACCGGTGCTGACACCGTTGAAGTTGATTGGAGTTCGAGCGTTGGAAACGCGACGGGTTGGGAGGTGTGCATCGCCACCGATGACCGGTTCTTGCAGAACCTCGTCTGCCGTGATTCCACCGATTCAGGCATCGGCGTCTTTGATGCCGCCTCCACAACCTACAACCGAACCTTGCAAGGATTGGACACCGACCAGTGGTACCATTGGATGGTCAGGGCAGAGCAAAACCACAGGCTTGGTGCGTGGTCAGATTCCGCCACCTTCCGCTATGCGGAAGACCAAGGCTCGGACGACGGTCAAGGCAACCACACCGTCACGCTCAGCCGCAATTCGGTCTTCACGACCGCACCGGGCGTTCCCTCGGTGAGCGACGTCACGATTTCATCCGTGAACCCCAACACCAACAGCGGTGCATCGTCGAGCCTCAGCCTCGGACAAGGCGCCGGTGGAAGCGGCGAGGATGCGATCCTGATTGACGTCGATCTCTCGGACTTGCCTTGGCCGACCGCCATGACGCCGACACAGATGCTGCTTCGTATGTACCGGAACACGGTCGGTCCGACCTCCCTCACCGTTGCTGCGTACGCGTGCTCAAGCTTCACCGAGTCAAGCGTCACGTGGAATGCTGCACCCACGTGCTCGACCACGGAAGTGACGCGCTCGACGTTGACCCTAACTCCGCCTGACGGCTTCGTTGATTTCGATTTGACCAGTTTGGCGCAATCCAACATTGCGAACGGGAACCTGTCCATGACGGTCCGCCTCGAAGTCGTGGGAACACCGTCGTCGACCATGACCTTCGTGAGTTCTGAGTCCACGAGCAACACCTCACGACATCCTCAGATTCATCTGGAGTATGTGGACAACGTCGACGGCATCCTGCCGCCTTCGCAACCCACGCTGTCCGCCCCTGCAGACGGTGCCGTGCTGTACGACACGAGCGACTTCCAACTCGACTCAGGCGATGCACCGACCTTGACGTGGGCTGCATTGCCAGATGCAACGGACTACATCCTGACCTTGTCCGGACCCAGCGGCGTGAGCTCATACCGTTCCTGGGTGGACAGCGCGTTCCTGACCAACACGAGCTTCCGCATTGACGCGACACTCGATGTTGGTGTGGCGTACGAGTGGTGGGTGCAAGGCGTGAATCAGTCGATTCCGGGCCCCTCCTCCTCGCGGTGGTCCTTTGCATTGGGCGATCCGGACACCTCGACCATCAGCGACAACCGCTGGGAATACGTCTTCCAAACAGGCAACGAAGTTGCTGACTTTGGTCACACGCGCGTGCGCGAGGGCATGATCACCAACGCCAGCGCGGGAACGAATTACGGTTCAGTGTCGCAGGCCATGCTCGGAACGGGCACTGGATGCGGTGGCGTCAACGTCGTTGATGCCTGCCGCATGATCATCGGGGTTGACTTCGGGCAAGTACCGCTGTCCACGACGCTGCGGGCTCACACCGCCGACCTCAGCCTCTACCTGCCTGCGAACGGTTGGAACGGAGCCGGTGGTGCGAGTTCGATGACGCTCACCGTCCACGAACTTCTGAACCCAAGCGCCTGGGGTGAAGCCTCCTCGACGTGGAACGAGAGTTCCTCCGGCAACGCTTGGGCGACGCCCGGCCTCGGCGCAGGCCTCGATTATGGCCCGGCCCTGTCCTCCGTGACGGTTCCCTACGGCACCACGGGCTGGCTTGATGTGCCTCTGACCTTCCCGGGCATGAGCCTGTCCGGTGATCACGTGTGGATGCTGATCGCCACGCCCAACACGGGTGTGGCCTCATTCACCGTGTCCACGAGCGAGGCAGGAGCTTCGGTCCGACCTGAAGTGACGCTCAACTACACCGAAGTGTACGCCCTGGACGTGGACACCCAGCAGGGCACGACCCACACCGCTGGAAACAGCGTCACCGTGTCCTCAAGCGTCAGCGACTTCAACGGTGCTTCGTTGAGCCTGCCCGCTGGCATTACCCTCACGGTTTCCGATGGAAGCATCACGACGACCGTGAACGGTGGAGGCACGTGGGTTCCCGTGACGGCCGGCAGCCAAACGGTGACCGCGTGTTACGGTGCCATCTGTGACACGACCACGATCACTGTGGTCGCGGACGTACCGACGACCTTGGTCGTGGACCCGCTCACAGCGACCATCACCGCTGACGAGACCTTGACCATTGACGCCTACGTGACCGACAATTACGGCAACCCCATCAGTGGCGAAGTCATCACCTACACGCCGAGCAACGGCACCATGACAGGTTCCACCTTTGCTCCGTACACCTCTGGCGCTCAGACCATCGAGGTGGCGTGGGGCGCGTTGACGACCACGGTCAACGTCGACGTCTTGGCCGGTTCGCCTGCGGCGATCGTCCTCGGCGGATGCGAAGGCGTGATTCCTGCAGGAACCAGCTGTGACGTGACCCACACGGTCATCGATCAGTACGGCAACACCATGGACGCCGCGTTTGCCGGTGGTCTGTCGTGGAGCACGACCAACGGCAATTACTCGGAAGCCAACATGGCCTACACCGCGGATCACGTTGGCTCGTGGACGCTCAGCGTCACCTCAGCATCAGGCGCCGAAGGCTCACTCGACGTCGAGGTGGGTCACGGCGAAATGGCTTCGCTTGAATTGGTGGCGTCCGCGACGAGCATCACCGCTGACGATGTGGTCTACCTCAACACGACCCGGATTGACGTGCGCGGAAACCGCTTGCCCGTCGTGCTGCCGCAGAGCAACTGGACGCGCATCGCTGACGGGTCAGTCCTCATCGGTCAGCCGGCTGAGTGGTCGCCCACATCGCGTGGATCCAAGATCATCGAAGCCCGATACGAGGCCTTCACCACCTCGGTGACCATCTCGGTCAGCGAGGGGGCCATGGTGCACCTGACCATGGTCGTCGATTCCGCCGACGTGAACGGCATGGGCTTCCAACTGACGGCCGATGACACATTGACTGCGAGCGTCAAGGCCGTGGATCAGAAGGGCAACCGTTGGAGCGTCAGCGTCAACTGGAGCCTGGCTCACAGTTCGTGGACCGAACAATCGGCCTTGTCGCACATCGACGCTCCGGCCACCACGTTCCGACCGGTGCTGGCCAGCACCGATGCCTATGCACTCACGGCCACCTACGTGCTGGACGCGAGCACGACCTACACGGCGAGCATTTCGATGACCGTGGTGCACGGTGACTTGTACGTGCTCACCCTTGACGCCGTCACCCTCGAAGAAGGTGACACCGGTGATTCACTCGAGTTGACGGCCGATGACGGTGTGCAATTCAGCGTTGCAGCCAGCGATGCGGAGAACAACCCCATCTCAACCGACGGGTTCTCTTGGTCCATCGACAACGAAGCAGGGACGTCCACCGACATCGGTGATGCGTTGCGCACCGCTGGACTGGTCTGGGATGCGACCCTCGTGGGCAACTACACCGTCAGCGTGACCGGATTGACCGATGCCGGGACCCCCATCGTTCGTAGCGTCGACCTCGTGATTCGGCACGGTGTGGCGGTCGCTTTGGAGGCGCCAGAGCCCGGCTATGTGCTGACGGCTGGCGACCACGCCAGCATCAGCGTCACCGGCTTCGACGCCGACGGAAACGCCTTCCCTCAAGACGTGCTTTGGACCGAAGGAGGTGCCACTGCACCAGACATCAACGCCACCGATGAAGCGACGTACGATTACTTCGCACGACGTGCGGGTGACCACTCGCTCACCTACGCCGTGAACGGCGTTGAGGGCGTGTGGAACGTGACGGTGCGCGCACAGGCGACGGTCGATCGCTTCGTGCTGGATCTTTCCGCCACCACGGTTGAGCAACTCGGCACCGTGACGGTCACGGTGTCTGCCTTCGATGCCTTCGACAATCCGATCCCGGTGCCGCCGTCCACCCGTGCGGACCTCACCGACGTGGCGGCGACCGTGACGGCTCAAGGCGACGGCGTCTGGACCGTCGAGACGATGAACAAAGACACGCAAACCATCACCATCACGGTAGGCACGGTTACGGCCTCGGCCGAGATCATGGTTGAACCCACGCTGGGTGGATTCTACGCCGCGAACTCACCGGTGTCCTACATCGGTTCCGCGCTTGGTGCCATCGTGCTCGTGACGCTCTTGGTGTTGGTCCTCCGCGTGCTTCGCAGCGGAAGCGACGACTACGATGACGACGACTACGACGACGATGACGACGACGACGCACCTGGTCCAAGCGGCCCGGCCCCAGGGCCGAAGGGTGCAGCGCCTGGGCCAAGCGGCCCCGCACCGGGTCCAAGCGGACCGGCACCTGGACCGAGCGGGCCGGCCCCCGGGCCATCCGGACCGGCTCCTGAGAGCGACAAACCCGTTCCGGAGCTGGAACAGGAAGAAGCGCCAGCGGCCGAAGACACAACCGAGTCCGATTACCGCGTCGACGAAGACGGCACGGAATGGTATGAGGATGAAGCTGGCGTCTGGTGGTACCGGATGCAAGGCGAGGACGACTGGCAGGAATGGACCGACTGAAACGGCGGTCCTTTCAAGTCACAAGGGGCGATGAGGTCTTGGTTGGCATGGTGTCCCAACGCGCGGCTTGGCGGGGCGTGGTCCTTGCGGCCATGCTCATCCTGCTGCTGCCCGCATCGGGGCCGGTGCTTGAGGACCTCCAAGATACCTCGTCGAGTTCAGCCAGCACGTTGGTGCTTGACGTGGACCGCACGACCATCACCGCAGACCAAGCCCTGCTCTTCCAAGCATCGCTGCGTGACGGTGCAGGCAACCCGGTCTCAGGGGTCATCAACTGGACGGTCACCAACGGCAGCATGGAGGAAACAGGATTGTTCATTCCGTGGTCTGCAGGCGTGGTGAACGTCACCGCAGAACACGAGGGGCTCATGGCCAGCCGACAAGTCACCGTCGAGCCCGGACGCCCTGTTGATCTCGACGTGTCGCTCTCAGAGACGCCCGTCGCCGGGAGTCCCTTTCGCTTGAACGCCATTGGCGTCGATGCGAAGGGGAATCAAGCGGCGTTGAACAACGTGGCATGGTCCATCGACGGGGCTCACGAAGGCGTCGGGTCGCCTGTTGTGGTCATTTCAACTCCGGGCTCGTACGAGATCGGTATGCGCTTGTTCGACCTTGAAGCAACGCACGTCGTTGAGGTCGTTCCCGGTGACCCTGTGGCCATCGTATTCCCCACGGGGATGTCCATGCGCAGCGGCCAAGGCCTTCTTCTGCGTCCCTCCTTGGTCGATGCCAACGGCTTTTCGATGCCATATGACGCGGTTGGAGGCCTCCGCTGGTCCTCAAACCACGGCGTGGTCGACACAGACGGGGTCTTTTTCCCCACCCGGCCGGGCGTGTGGAACGTCACGGCGACCTCGGTCGCCGGAAACCTGAGCGCAAACGGCAGCGTGGCCGTGCTTCCTGCGGACGCAGCCATGCTTGACATCGAATTGGACGGCGATCCAATGTCGCTTCGTGCTGGACAATCGGTCACGCTGCGCGCTCTCCTTAGCGACTCACTCGGTGCCTCAGCCCCTGTAGATGTGGCGTTGTCCAACTGGACCATCCCGTCCGGGCAGGTCGCTGCTTCCGACGATGGGCCTCTGTGGACGCCGGTGGACATCGGCCCTGTGCGCCTGCAGGTCGAAGACTCTGGCTTGACGGCAACGCTCGACGTCAACGTCGTCTTCGGTGACGTTGTTCGCCTTGAGGCGGCCACCTCGCACGATGCGGTGACGGCAGGCGATGACGTGGTCCTCACCGCACGCGCCGTGGACGAGGCAGGGAACCGTCGACCGGTCAACGCCACGTGGAGCCTCGCTATGGGGCAGGAAGACGATGTGGTGCTGACGCCCGGCATCGCCTTCTTGGAGCCTTCATCCATTGGCACCTGGAGTTTGGAGGCCACGTGGCTGGATTCGTCCACCAACGCGACCTATTCGGCGACGTGGACCACAGACGTTGAACACGGCCGCTTGGCCTCGATCACGTTCGATTTGGACGCCAATCTTGTCCCTGCCGATCGGGCCGTCAACGTTTCACCGCGTTTGGCCGATGCCTACGGTCATGCCATCGAGGGTGTTGCACTCAACTGGACCGTGGACGGTGTTGACGCGACCTTCGATCTTCGCACGTCAGGTGGGTTGTGGGCACCGACCACGCTTGGTGGCCACGTGATCCGAGCGAACGCGGATGGCGTCTTCGGTTTGGTGCGCTTGACGGTTGAGCCCGGCGCCGCATCCATGCTGGACCTGAAAGAGGCCCTGCCCGAGCGCATGGTGGCGGGTGTGCCGGTCGAACTCCACCTTGACCGCATTGACCTGCACGGAAACGTGGGTCCTGCCGTCAACGTCAGCACGGACGTGAACACCTCTGTGCTTACGCTCGAGCCCTCAACGTCCGGCCCCGGATATTGGACCATGACGCCAAAGATGGCAGGGGCGCATGCCGTTGCCTTGCAGTCGGACGAAGCGACCCTCAGCCTCGACGTGACGTTTGATCCTGGAATGGCCGTCCGGCTCTTTGTCGAGGTCGATGGCCGCCTCATGGCCCAGGGTGAAACCGCCTTGGTGTCGGTGTACGGCGTTGATGTGCATGGCAATCTCGTGTCCTTCACCAAGGAGGACGTGAGCCTCTCATGCAACGCAGGTTCCATCAGCCATCTGGTCGATGCGACGTGGGTGGTTGATCTTCGCAAAGCCGGGACGGACCGGAGCTGCACCGCTGAAACCAACGACGGCCTGCAGGCGCAAACGTGGTTCGAGGTGGAATCGGTCCTGCTCGGTGGAGCCTTGGGATCGTCCAACAGTGTCGTCAGCCTTGGTGGTGCGTTGCTGCTCGGCGTGCTTGCGTTGATGATCGTCCTGCTCCGGCGGCAGAGCCTTGAGGTGGTCGAGGACCTGTTGGACGAGGATCAGACGGACCTCGTGGACGATGAGGAGCAGAAGGGCTTCGTTGACCTCGCTGATGAAGCCGACGTGATCGATGATGCGAAGATGATCGAACCGACGCTCGAGCCGGACGTGTTGTCCGCGATGGCTCAAGAGGCCACCACCTCCGGAGTGATGCAAGCCATCCCCGGAACCGAACAGGGTGCAACCGGTTGGTATGTTGACGCGAACGCAACCGTGCAACATTGGACCGTCGGGGCCGACGGTTCCTGGACCAAGACCCAAACGTGATCATTCCTCGTTGTCGCTTCCACCGCCGCGGCCGAAGAAGGCCGTGAGCGGCGTCGAGCCCTCACGAGGCTGGACGTTGCTTCGCCCGTAGGCGAACCAAGCCAGAAGGCCGATGACCACCGCTCCAGTTCCACCGTAGAGGGCCTTCTCGCCCATCAGGACCAGCATGGCCAAGCCTGCGGCCGTGCCATAGATTTGGGGCACAGGATACCATGGAGAGCGGTACGGCGGGTTCCATGGATGACTCGAACCCGCGCCACGAAGCACCACCACGGTCAAGTTAAGCACGATGAACACCATTAGAATGAACCCAGAGGCAAGCTCTGCAATGACGTGCACGTCGAAGGAATAGATGGACACGGCCATCAAGAGGCCCGTGAGGAGAATGGGCCAATGTGGCGTCTTGTAGCGCTCGTTCAATTCCCCGAGCGGAGCCGGGAGCACACCGTCCTTGGCCATCGCGTAGATGAATCGCGAGGACGACAACACACCGGCCAAGGCCATGGAGGCCATGGCGATGATCGCCACCAAGGAAGCGAGCAACACGACGGTGGTGCCCGCGACCGAATCGGCGAAGACCGTGATGGGATTCTCCACGGCGTGGTTGTCGACCATGAACCAGTCCGGTGCCATCACGGCGACCATGATGTACGCCACCACGGCGTAGAGCAGTGTTGCGATGACCAAGGATTGGATCATGCCGCGCGGGAGCGTGGTTTCAGGCTCCATCACTTCGCCGCCGATGGCCCCGACCTTGATGGCCCCAGAGAAGGCGACAAACACCAAGGCGGCAGCCGTGCCCATGCTGAGGCTGATGGGCTGGAAGTCTTGGACCGGCCGTGACAGATCAAGGTCGCTGGAAAACAGGGCCATGATGCACAAGAGCACCACCGTCGCGACGGCGACGGTGACGATGGGGACCTGCACCTTCTTGATCGCCTTGACGCCGGTGAGGTTCACGACGAGGATGAAGGCGAGCAAAATCATCGCGATGCCCTTTGAATTCACGTCGTCAACGCCGTAGTGCGTGGTGATGACTTCCATGTACGCCGCGAAGCCAACCAAGGCAAAGGCCGACTTCAGCATGAAGGACGCGAACAACCCCAGTCCACTGATGGTCCCGACCAGGTGGCCATAGGTCCGTTCTGCGTACACGTAGAAACCTCCAGACTGGGGCATGGCGCTTGCCAGTTCAGCCTTGGAGTAGGCGCTTGCGATCACCACGCTGCCGGCCAGCAAGAAGGCGAACCACATGCCAGGTCCCGCGACCTCTTGGGCAAAGGCCGGAAGCAGGAAGAGCCCTGAACCAAGCATCGAGGACAAGGAAAGGATGACCAGGGTCTTCAGACCAATGGTGCGTGCGAGTTCAACGGTCTTCTCCACCGTCTTTTCAGCCAGTTCAACCGTCTTCTCCACCGTTTTTTCAACGACCATGTCAAATCCCCGGATTCAGGTAAGCACTGGGCCTACGTGACCGTGCCACCGAAGGTTGTCCTTGAACTCTTGTCCCTTTACGGACGATGTGCGTCGGAATCCGGTCATTGAGGCAGATGGGCGACGACCTTCATCTCGACCGCAATGGGCGTAGGGAGCGCACGGATGGCGAGGGTGGTTCGGGTGGGGCCGACCTTGCCGAGGGTCTCCGCCCAGACCTCGTTGTACCCCGCAAAATCACGGTCCATGTCAACAAGGAAACTGGTCACGTCAACCACGTCCTCCAAGGAGCCGCCTGCTTCCTTCAACACCCGTTCAACGTTGGTGATGACGGCTTGGGTTTGGGCCTTGATGTCGTAGTCCAAGGGTTGGCCTGCTTCGTCGTGAATCGGGCCGCCGGGAATGGCGTTGGTGCCCGGTTGGCGGGGGCCAACACCGGACAGGTAGAGCATGTCACCGACGCGGCGAGCGTGCGGATAGGCGCCCACCGGCTTCGGTGCCGTGTCGGTGTTGACGGCGTCCTCGCCCTCGACAGGATCCCACAACGCCGGGCCGCTGCCGGCGACGGGCGCAGGTGCTGACGGGACGGTCGCCTCCTCGGGCTGGTCGGCTTCGGTGTCGAGCACGTTTCGGTCGCCACCGAACACCTCGACGTCTTCCTCGTCGTATTCTTTGTCGCCCTTGCCGTTGGAGGTTGGGTCGAGGTGAACGACGGCGCCTCCGGCGCCGTGAAGGGCTTCGTAGGCGAGCACCTCGCCGGTCAGGTCGTTGCGGTGGTCGTTCATGGCAGAAAGGAACCACATCGGCTTGAAGGCGACGACCTTCTGCACGCGGATTTGGTTGTGGATGGTGCGGGACAATTGGCCGACGTCTTCGAGACGACCGTCGCCCAGGAACTGGAGGATCTTCCGGTTCCACTCGTCGTCCTTGAGGGAGTGAATTCGGTCGTCCTCGGGTTCGATACGCCGGGTGAACATGCGGTTGGACAGGGACATGGCGGCCACCACGGCCACCTTCTTGCCCGCGGCCTTCGCAGCGTCGATGCAGGATTTGGCGAGGACGGTCGTTTCGGCGCGGTTCGCGTACACGTTGGAGGACACGATGACCGCAGGGATGCGGTTGTTGGGGTTCAACAGCGACAGCGAGACCACGGAACCGACGTCGATCGGGAAGCCGTGGTAATTGACCGTTCGAGCCGTCAAGCCACGCTGTTCTGCGGTATCACGCCAAGCGTGGGCGAAATCCGCATCGATCTGGAAATCGTAGTGCATGGTGCCGAGGTCGTGGAAGTCGTGGTCCACGAGGTTCCACACCGGGTTCGGATCGGCCTGGATTTGATGGCCAATGATGCTCGGCCAAGTGGTCGAGTAGACGATGAGGAGGTCGGCTCCGCTGGCCTCGATGCGGGCGGCCGCTTCATCGAAGGCAGCGCGCAATCGGCCGTAGCCTTCGTTGGCGTCGGGAGCCAGCAAGGGGTGCGGATGCACCGGCACCACGAAGGAGGCGACGACGGTCATGCTGAGCCCTCCTGATGGCGCCACGCAGGCCATTCCACGACCGCGTTGCCGGTGCCGATGACGGTACCGTAACCGTGCAGCGTCGCGTTGTAGTCGGGAAGATCGAGGGCGTGAAGCAACCACGTCAGCGCCCCACCGTCGGTTTCCGCGATGGCCTGCTCGGTGAATTCCGGCATTTCATCGAGGAGTTGCTTGCTGCGGCCGTTGACCATGTGGTCGATCATGCGCATGTCCCACAGGTGCATCGCATGGCTGGTGATGTGTTCGTGGCTCATGTCTTCGGGAACTTCTGGCTCCGTGGTGAAATGACGGTGGGACAACGAATTGCTGGCCAGCACCACCGCACGCTTTCCGCTGGCTTCGATGGCCTTTTTCGTGGCCCGGCCGAGTTCAGCCATCATTTCCTGCATGACCTCGACCGAGTAATAGTGGCGGCTTCGGTTGCTCGAAATGACCACCAGGGGCTTCGACCAAGACGGATCGGTCAGGTGGGCGGTCGTGATGGTGCCGTAATCGACGCGGAAGTCTGGGTTCCGCATCATGTGGGCGTCGAGGCCTGCGGCCATGGCCTCAGCATGAATGCCTTCGGCGAGGTCCAAATCGATGGAGAGGTCGTAGGTGTAGCGAAACAGGTTCGGAAACACCGGGTCCACGGAGAAGCCTTCGAAGCGGGGCAGGCCAAGGAAATGGGTGCCGACGTAGGTCTGCCAGTGCGGTGACAGGATGACGACGACGTCATGCTCGACTTCAGCAAGGCTGGCACGAAGACGGTCGTAGCCCCAGCGGAGCTGTTCCCAACCGCCTTCGGCTTTGGGTTCGTTCTGGGGTGGGCTTTCTGCATACACCAGGTGAGGTGGATGCGGTGCGAGGCACCCCGCCACGATTTGTCCGCCGCCCATGGCCACAGGTCACGCCTCCGACCTATGAGCCTCACTCTGCGTTGGCCTCAATCCTGAAACGCCCCAGCCTGCACCGAGGGCCATGGACGGCGAGGCAGAGGACGGCGACGTCATCGTCGTCGCGCCGACCGGCGAGGAGCGGCAAGCGGCGCTACGCCGCGTTGCTCAGCACGCCGTGCTTCCACTCCTCTTTGGTGCGGTCACAGGGGCGCTCTGGCAGGTGCTGGTGATGCCAAACCTCGGGCCAACGCAGCTACCCAATCCGGTTCATGGGGCCCTGTTGGTGGCGCTTCTGTGCTCACCTTTGGCCCACAGATCATTGGCGCGTCGGCCCATGGACGAGTGGTGGGAATACGGGGTCGGTTGGGCGGCCGTGGCGGTGCCGCTCAGCTTGGTGTGGACCATTCCCGGGCCGCAAGCGCTCCTGTGTGGAGGCTACGTGCTCGGCGTGCTGTGGATGAGCATCACGTCCGCTTGGTCCATGGGTCCAAAACCGCCGTTCCGTCTTGCCATGTGGCACATGATGGGCGTCGGAGTGGGGGCGCTTTTCGGAGCCATTTTTGGATTCGGTTGGGCCTGACGTCCGGACGTGTCATGTTCATGTGTCGCCTGACCATGTTCCGCCATGGTGCAGGCGCCGGCATGGTTTGACCGGCTGGCGCCAAAGGGCAGTTTGGGCCGGTACGCCGTGGCGGGGGTGTTCAACACCGCCATCTTCGCCGTCATGCTCGTCGTGCTTGGCTGGGTGGGCGGCGTGACGCGCGAGCAGTCCGAAGCCTGGGCCGTTGTGTGGGGCATCGCGTGGATGGGCTCCAGCATCGTGGCGCATTGGGTTCACCGAGGGTTCAGTTTCATCCCTTCGACGAGAATCGCGTATTCGTTGTCCACGGCCTTGCCGATTTACACGCTGTCTTTCATCGGCTCTTCAGCAACCTTCGGGCTGATCCTTGAATTCACCACGTGGTACATCTGGTTCATCACCGCCATCAACACCGGTGCGTGGGGCATCACGCAATGGCTGCTGAACAGGACGGTCGTCTTCCGCCATGACCGTGCGGTTCGGATGGCGCGTGCTCAGGAAGAGTAGGATTCCTCTTCGTTCGGGAAATCCTTGGAGCGCACGTCGGCGCAGTAGGAGGTGATGGCTCCTTCAATGGATTCCGCGAGGTTCAGGTAGCGGCGCAAGAAGCGCGGTGAGAAGTCCATCGTGATGCCGAGCATGTCGTGGAGCACGAGGACCTGGCCGTCGACGTCTGGGCCTGCGCCGATGCCGATGACGGGGATGGACAATTCTTCGGCCACGCGGGCCGCGAGTTCTCGTGGGATCTTCTCCAGCACCAAGGCGAAACAGCCCGCTTCTTCGAGCAGCCGGGCGTCCGCCAGCAGCTTCTCTGCCTCCTCGTCTTCCTTGGCCCGCACCGTGTAGGTGCCGAACTTGTAGATGGACTGGGGCGTCAGGCCGAGGTGGCCCATGACGGGAATGCCCGCGGTCAGGATACGACGGATGCTCTCCACCACTTCGGAGCCACCTTCGAGCTTGACGGCGTGAGCCTCGGCTTCCTTCATGATGCGGATCGAGGAATCCAGCGCTTGCTTGGAGTTGCCTTGGTAGGAGCCAAACGGCAGGTCGACCACAATGAGGGCACGGTCCACGGCACGCTGCACGCACTGGGCGTGGTAGATCATGTGGTCGAGCGTGATCGGGACCGTCGTCACCTGTCCGGCCATCACGTTGGAGGCAGAATCGCCGACCAGGATGACGTCAACGCCGCCGGCATCGACCAGCTTCGCGAGGGAGTAGTCGTAGGCGGTCAGCATGGTGATTGGCTCACCGGCGCGCTTCATTTCCTGAAGGGTGTGGGTCGTGACCTTGCGGGCCTCTGCGTGAACGGACATGGCGGGAACCCGGACCGTCGTGGGTGGGTTCCGACTTCAAGCCACCCCTGCGCTCAGGCGTCGTCCGCCACGCAGATGTTGACGGCTTCAGAGAAGAATCCGAGGCTCCACTCACCGCCCTCACGGCCCACGCCGGAGTGCTTCACGCCGCCAAAGGGAACGCGCAAATCACGGTGCAGCCAGGTGTTGACCCACACCATGCCGGTGTCCATCTGTTCCGCGAAGCGACGGCCTCGCTCGGCGTCGCCGGTCCACACCGAACCGGCCAAACCGTATTCGGTGCCGTTGGCGATGGCGAGCGCCTCTTCCTCGGTCTCGAAAGGATGCACGGTCACCACTGGGCCAAAGATTTCCTCGGTGGCGCACCGACTGCTCGGAGACAGTCCCGCGATGACCGCGGGCGTCAGGTGGAATCCTGTCCCGGGGCCGCGCGTTCCTCCCGTCAGGACCTCGCCGCCTTCCTCAACGGCGAGGGCGAGGTATCCCTCGACCTTGTCGCGGTGCGCTTCGGAGATCACTGGACCGATTGGGAAGTCCCCGACGGCGTCGACAAAGCGGGTCAGGAAGTCGTCGTACAGCGACGCGTGCACCAGCACGCGGGAGCCGCACAGGCAGATTTGCCCCGAGTTCAGGAAGCCTGCGCGGACCACGCCGGGCAGCACCGCGTCAAGGTCGGCGTCATCAAGGACGACGGTGGCGTTCTTGCCGCCCAACTCGAGGCTGAGTTTCTTGAACATCGGAGCCGCGGTCGCGGCGACGATGCGTCCGGTTGCGGTGCCGCCGGTGAAGGAAATGGCCGCGATGCGCGGGTGTTCGACGATGGCTTGACCGACCTCTGGACCGAGCCCATGCAGCACGTTGAGCAGGCCTGCAGGAAGGCCCGCTTCAAGGGCCAATTCACTGAAGCGATGCGCGGTCAAGGGCGTGATTTCGGAGGGCTTCGCGACGATGGCGTTTCCCATGAGCAGGGCAGGCGCGACCTTCCACGTGAGCAGATACAACGGGAGGTTCCACGGCGAGATCAGACCGACCACGCCGATGGGTTTGCGAAGGACGTGGTTCATGGCGTCGTCCATCGCGAAGGTCTGCTGCGGAGAGGTTCGGCCCAGTTCGGCAAAAAAGCGGAAGTTGCGCACGCACCGGTCAATGTCCACGTGACGGGCCACGTCCCATGGCTTCCCTGTGTCGAGTGACTCCAGTTTTGCGAGGTCATCGGCGTGGGCTTCCATCACGTCGGCGATGGCGTCCAACATTCCGGCCCGCTCTTCGATGGACCGTGCGCCCCACGCCGTTTGTGCGGCCTCGGCGGCGATCACGGCGTCTTCGACGTCGAGGTTGGACGAGCGAGGAATGGTTGCGATCACGGCACCGTCGCTCGGGCCCACATCGTCCAGCCGACGCCCATCTTGGGCCTCATGCCACGCGCCGCCGATGGCGTTGAGCACGTGGATGGTCTCGGACATGCTCAGGCCTCCACGTCGTAGAGCCAACGGTCCGTGTCCGGGTCCCATTCGTCCCAAGTCGGAACGTCATCGAGCTTCTTCAGCAGGTTCGGCGGAACGATGCCGGGGACCACGAAGGCCTTCTGGCGATGGAGGGGGTAGGGGTTGCGCAACTCGATGCCGAGCACGCCGAGCACGGCTCGGGCCACGTACCACGTGGCCTGCGCGTTCCAGCCGTGGGCGATCTTCACCACCACGCCGAGGCCCTTCGGGTAATCCGGGTGAGCGATGGACAGGCCGAGCAGGCCGTCAGCGCCTTCCTTCGCGATGACCTCGCCCGCTCCGGCCTTGATGATGGTCGAGTCCAAGCGGTTGAATCCGCCGACGAGGTCAGGATGACGGCACATGGCCTCCCAAATCCAATCCTCATGGCGGTCGGCGACCAAGCCTGCGTAGATGACCGCCAACTCGGCCACCGTGTTGGACACCGTGGGCAGGCCACAGCCGTCTTTGGCGATGCGGAGGGGTGCCCAGTCTTCACCAAGGAAGCGTCGAATTTGCTCCATGTAGGCGTGGAAGACCTCGTGCGAAGGGAGGGTGTAGCCCGCTCGGTTCCATCCCTTCGCACGGCAACCGTGCAGGATGGCGGCATGCTCTCCCGAGCACGTGTGGTACCACCGTCGAGGTCGCCGGACTTGCCGACCGAACTGGATCAAAGGCACGTCCAAGGGCGTCAGCATCAGGGGCCATTCAGACTCGTTCAGCAGGGATTGGGCGGCGGCCACGTGCTCCGTGTCACCGTTGTGGCTGGCGACCGCGATGGCTTTCTGCTCCCACGAGCACGCGTCCAGTTCCTCGACGAAGGCCTTGATCATGAAGGGCTTCATCATCGAGCGGCCGTAGCAGAGGACGTTTCCACCAAAGGAATGGATGACTTCGTCACCGTGGGCCCAGGCCACAGCGCCATGGATGGTGGTTTCTGAAACGCCGTTGCGCCGGTAGTCGACCAAGGGTTCCCATTCGACGTCGCGTCCGGTGGGCACCCCCTCCACTTGTTCGCCGAGCGGTGAGTTCGGGTAGAGGCTTGAGCCGGGTAGCCCAGGCGCGACGGCGGATCCGTCGTGGCTCATGCGTCTCGGCCCTCCGAGAGTCGAGCCTCCACGCGCGGGACCACCTCGGTCATGTAGGCCCGCATGTTGCGCTTGACGCGTTCGTTGTCGTGGTTGAAGAAATCGAACCACGCCATGACGCGGTCTTCGGGATGGAAGCGTTCGAGGAGTTGTTCCACGACGTCGTCCACGTTTCCGACCAAAGCGTTGTTCGTCGCCCGGCTGACCTTGCTGGGGTCGAGGGTGCCTTCAAGGGCGGTCCAATACGCATCGAGGGCCGCTTTGGCCTCCACGTGAGCGGCTTCTCTGCGTTCCTCCGGGGTCAAACCCTCCTCGTGGTTCAGGAACACAAAGACCGTTCGAGGCATGTGACTGCGCTGCCATTCGCCTCCGTCGGCATGGAAGGCCTCCCGCATGCGCTCATGGGTCGCATCGATGATCTCGGGGGACGTGATGGAGAGGTTGAACACGCGGACTGGGGCGAGGGTGTTGAGTTCGACCTGTGCCTTTGGATCATGGGTGCCGGCCACCAGCACCAGGCGTTCCCGTGGCGGGTTTCTGGGGACGATGCAGAGGTCTTCGAAGACGTAGCGTGGCGCTACGTCCACACGCTCAGGTGCATCGCTCAGGCCGTCGCGCGCCATCGCCGCGGCCTGCACCTTGGCCCAGTCCTCGTCGCTGCGGAACAAGCCACGCTCGAGCACCGTTGGGCGCGCTTGCTCGCTGTTGACGACCTCACCGTTCAACAAACGGAGGAAAATCGTGGCCGCCTCGAGGAAGATTTGACCGCGCAAGGCCGGCCACGCTGCGGCTTCGACCTCGTCGCGTGCATCGATGCCGTAGGGGCGGGCCATGAATTCGAACCGGCCCGACGCGAAGCCGATGTGGAGGCGTCGTTCACCGCCCGCGTCAATGCGCTCGAGGTGCGTCAGGGTGTTGGCGATGCGCTCAGCTTGAGCGATCGGTCCGCCGGAAGCGAGGATGGACAGCACGGCGCTGCCAAGGTCAATGCGCGACGTGGCGCGGAAGGATTCCAAAGCCAGCTGGGGGAAATCGGTGCACAAGCCAACCTCGCCCGGCCAATGCGGCACCACGGGGCGGCTGTTGCCCTTCTGGACTTCGGTGGACAGGTGCGCTTGAGCGACCCACGCCACGCCGAAACCGAGGTCGTCCGCCAGGCGCAGTTGATCGAGGTAGTGCTCGAACATCACGGCTTCAGTCGGCATCGTTCCGGAATGGTCCGGCGTATGCGAGATGGAGAAGAAGATGTCGTGGTCCACTCCCTCACCTGCCACGACCAGCGGCCGGCGACCTATGAGATGCACGCACGTCAGGCACGGTCCGCAAGGTCCGTCAGGGCCTTGATGCGCTCCCGCACCTGTTCAGGTGCAGGGATCCCCACGGCCATGAAGGCGTGAACCACGTCGGAGAGGTGCAGCATGGCCGTCGACCAGTCTTCAGCGATTTCGGCCACGTCCGCCAGGCCCCATGCAGCGACCAGTTGTCCCGACAGGTCGCCCATCTCTTTGGCCAGCTGAAGCGAGCGGTTCAGGTGGTCGCTCGCCAAATCCACTTCGCCGATGGTGGCGTGAAGGTGCGCCAAATCGGCCAACGTTTCCATCACGCCTTCTTGGTCGTCAAGACGTTCGAGGACGCCTAGCCGTTCCATTTGGGTGTCGATGGCCTCGGTCATCTGCTCCATGGCCCGCTCACAGGCCGCTCGGACCGCGAGGCCGTAGGACCGTCCTTCCTCATCACCAACGTCCTCGCGAAGGCGGAGCGAACGGCTGACGAGCGCATGCGCCTCTTCCCACGATTGGTTGGCATGATGGAGCAGCGCGGCGTGGTGGTAGGCCGCAGCCGCAAGGCGCACGCCTTGCTCGTGACCTTCCATCTCGGTGGCCAAGGCGAGCACTTCGTCCACGTCGCCACCATGACGGCGCAGACGCTCGAGGCTGACCCAACCCTCCTCAACCGCATCCGTTGCTGCGGCTTGGGCGCGCTCCATCAGTTCGGCCGCGAGGTCATCCCGGCCCACGTCATCGGCCAGCGGGATCAGGCGGAGCGCGAGCGGCGTGTCGATGTGCTTCATGCCACCGCCCTCGACCAAGGCGTCGAGCAGTTCACGGGCTTGTTCCGCGGTGACTTCGCCGTCCATGTGGGCAGGCTCCGCCGGTGGGGTTTGAACGCACCGCTTCAGATTGAACGGAGTCGTCCGCCGTCAACCGCGAGGCTCACCCCACGGATGGCTCCGGCTGCCGGCAGCGCGAGGTAGGTCAAGGACGCAGCCGTTTCGAGCGGGTCGATGAGGCGGTCGATGGGCACTTGCTCCATCCATCCACGGTGCACGTCTTCGGCGCTCTTGCCGGTCCTTGCTTGGATGGAGTTGGCGAGGGAACTGAGCCGATCGGTGGCGGTGAAGCCGGGGAGGACGTTGTTGATGGTCACACACGGTGGAAGTTCACGCGAGAGGGTCTTGGCCCAAGACGCCATGGCGCCACGAAGCGTGTTGGACACGCCGATGTTGGGGATGGGCTCCTTGACCGAGGTGGAGATGATCTGCAGGATGCGACCGTATCCGGCCGCTTCCATCCCGGGGAGCAGGCCCTTAACCAAGGTGTGCGAAGCGTGCAGGTGACGCTGGAAGGGCGCGATGAACTCGTCCACTTCGGCATCGATGAGCGCACCGCCGGGCGGTCCACCTGCGTTGTTGACCAGCACGTGGACCGGTCCATCGCTCAGGAGCGCCTTCACTGCAGCCTCGACCGCGGGGAGGTCCTCAAGGTCGAGGGCCATGGCCACGTGAGGGCCGGGTCCAAGGCTTGTCAGCTCCTGCACAAGGGTGTCGAGTTTGTCGACCGAGCGGGCGGCGACCACCACCGAGGCCCCGGCTTTCGCCATCATGCGCGCCGTTGCTGCACCGATGCCGCCGCTTGCGCCGCAGATCAGTGCTCGCCTGCCGGCAAGGGCTTCGCTGTTGAAGGGGAAGTCGGCACCAAGCAGGTCCATGCGGTTGCCTTGTGGGCTCCGGCCTTAAGACAGCGGTTCAAGGCCGTGCTCGTACGTGGTGAGCAGGCGCTCACGCAGCAAAGGCAAGGTGTCGTCACAGAGAATCAGCGCCTTCGCGAGGAGGGCGCGGCGACCACGTTCGAGACCCTTCGCGTGGAGGGCGCAGTAGACGGCGAGGCCTGCACGCTTGGCCGGTGGCAGGTGAAGGTACGGACTGTCGCTGCCCAACGTTTCGTCGACGGCCTTCATGGCATCGAGGCGCTTTGCAGCGTCACGCATGACGCTGTCAAGGTGACGCGTGAGCGAGCGGTCCTGGCTCAGGACGCGAGCGACGTTCTCGAGGTGCAGGCCGACCTGGTCGTCCACCCACTGGGCGTGGCTGGCCGCGTTACGGGCACGAGGCACGAAGAACCCGAGGCGGAACAAGACGCCGAGGTGTTTCTTCATGGCCGTCTTGGCCTTGCGCATGTGGCGCTGGGCGACCTTCATGTCAAGGCCGCTGCGCTCCAGCAGGCGGGTCTGCGTGGCGGCCATGTTCGAGGGCGCCTGAGGGTAGCATTCCGCGTACAGCGCGACAGCTGCGGCCGCGATGAGGGCCACCTTCTGCTCGGAGGTGAGCTTGCTTGCCTCACGTTCGGCCTGCGTGCGACCGGTGCTCGTGCTGCGGCACCAGCGTCCGCTTGGCTGGACGAATTCGATGCCTTCAACAGCTTCTGCAGCAGCGAGGATCGCCTTCGCACGAGGCGTGAGGGTGCTGCCCTTGCTGTCTGGACGGATGGGGCGAATCAGGTCGTCAAGGAGGTTCACGTCGTACATGGCGTTGGCCAGAGCGACGCCGTTCTCATCAGCGATGACGTCCCAGACCTTGGCGGCCTGGTGCTGGGGTTGGCTTGGCTTCGCGTACGTGTTGTGCTTGTCCAAGCGGCGGTACATCGCACGGTGCTTCGCGGGGACGTCACGCAGGTCCACCTGGCCCGTTCCGATGGTCGAGCCCGTGGCTTCCTTGTGGTACGGGTTTCCGGTGCGGGTGGTGCCGTGGCCCTCAGGCACGTAGCTCATCGGTTGCGACGGCGCGGGCGCGGTCAAGCCGCAGTGCATGCACTCCAGTTCACCACGGTGTTCATGGAGGCACATTGGTCCTCCACAATCCTCACACTCGTCGCTGTTCGTTCCCGCGTTGTTGCCCGTTTTTGCCGTCATTCTTGTCACCGTCTTGTTTGCTGTACCGGCAGCATGTCGCCGCCCATGAGAACATGAATACATCATATCCTCTGGGCCGACCCTATTTAAAGGTGGGCTTTCCTCGTTCTTTGCAAAGGTCCGAGTTCAGCCGACACTTTTGCCGGACATGAGCCATCCAAGAACACCTTCTTGAATGCTTCGCCAACATTCGTGCGAAGGGTCGATGATGGTGTAGTGGTCGCCGGGAAGCGGCACGAGATCCGCAGTGGACCCACGCGCGATGTAGGCCTCGGCACAGGCCCGGCTCATCGCGATGGGCACGTCCTCGTCCTCTTCCCCATGTGCGAAGATCACCGGACATTGCGGCGTCAGTCCAATCGGATTGAGCGCGTTCCAAGGCGTGGCCTGGTCCTCCACTGGGCTTCCGACCCAACGGCGTACGGCGTCGCCTCCGTCGGAGAGCGCAGCCGCATCGGCGGCCACGAGATCACTCACCGCAGCTTGAGCCACGCACACCTTCGCGCGACGTTCTGAGAGGGCCGCCACGACGAGGGCAAGATGGCCTCCTGCGGAATGTCCGATGACCGCGGTCCTGGACGCATCAACGCCGTCGAGGCCTTCGAGATGGCCCCATGCGCGCAACACGTCGCTGATGGTCTCCTGCCACACGCCCTCGTCGTCGGGACGCCAGCGTCGGTATTCCACGTTCCACACGATCAGACCTGCTTCAGCCAAGGCTTCCGCGATGGGCGTCATGAGGCTGCGATCAAAGGCCTGCTTCCAGAATCCGCCATGCAGGAGCATGACCGCAGGCGTGCCGTGTTCGTTGGTGAACGGCCCTTCTTCCTTGGGCAGGTGGAGGTCTGCGACGTGGTCTGGCCCGTCGCCCCAACGGATTTCCCTGCGCACGAAGGACGCTGTCCTCGGAGGGGCGTCAACCTGTCGCTCAGGGGCAGACGCGGCGTCGGTCGCGTGGGAAGAGCACCGTTTCCCGGACGTTCTTGGCGCCGGTGAGCACCATGAGGATGCGCTCCACGCCAAGGCCCCAGCCGGCATGTGGCGGCACGCCGTGGCGGAAACCTGCGACGTAGAATTCGAACTCTTCAGGGTCAAGGTCCATGTCGCGCAAGTTGTCGCACAGCACGTCGATGCGGTGTTCTCGCTGTCCGCCAGAGGTCATCTCGTCGCGGCCGAAGTTGAGGTCAAATCCACGGCTCAGTTGTCGTCCTGTGGAGCCGTCTTCGCCCTCGACGTGGTGGATGTAGAAGGGCTTCAAGTCCATCGGCCAGCGCGGGATGAAGTAGAATTGCGGCAGCCCTTGGGCGAGCAGATCGCTGTTCTCAGCGTCGATGTCGTCGCCCCACTCAATGGAACCGCCGCGTTCCTTGATGATGCGAATGGCATCATCGTACTCGACGCGAGGGAAAGGCAGCTCGGGAACGATGACCTCGATGGGCTCCTCGTCTTGGCTTGCCCGCCAGTCGTTGATGGCCTGGATGTGACCTTGGCAGGCTGCATCGTTCGCGACCGACGACCAGATGTGGTGCAGCATGCGCTCGAGGACGCCCATGACGTCGTCATCGGTCGACCAGGACGACTCGATGTCGAAGGAAATGAACTCGTTGAGGTGCCGGTACGTGTCGTGCTTCTCGGCACGGAAGGCGGGGCCGATCTCAAAGACGCGTTCCAAGCCCCCGCTCATGCACAATTGCTTGAACAATTGCGGCGATTGGTTCAGGAAAGCCGGTGTGTCGAAGTAGGTCATCGGGAACAAATCCGTTCCGCCTTCGGTGGCCGTGGCCACGATTTTCGGTGTGTGGGTTTCGATGAAACCCTCCGTGATGAGGTGTTCGCGACCGTATTGGAGGACCTTTGCACGCAGGCGGAACATGGCGTTGACGTGTGCCCTCCTGAGGTCGAGGAAACGGTTGTCAAGTCGTGTGTCCAAACCAACGCCGACGGTGTCGGTGACCCCGAGTGGAAGCGGAGCCTCGGCCTCTGCGACGACCGAAATCGAACTGGCCAGCACCTCGTACGCGGGAGGTGGGGGTGCTTCACCTTCCTTGGTCTTCGGCGGGCGCTTCTGAGCCACCGTGCCGGTCACGGTCAGCGTGCTCTCACGGGTCAAGCCTTGGAGGAGACTGAGTTGATCCTCGCCGAGCGTGTCGGCTTTGGCGAAAACCTGGGTCATGCCCGTGCCGTCGCGAAGGTCAGCGAAGCAGATGGCGCCCTTGCCCCGGCTGGCATGCAAAAACCCGGCAACAGTGACTTCTTGGCCGACAAGCTCCGCGCCTTTGCGTTGGATGTCGCCAAGCGTGTGGGTGCGGTAGGTCGTGGGGTGCCACGTCTCGTCCATGCTTGTTGCCGACCCCCGACGCTCATCAAGCCATCGTCCTGAACGGTTCTTCCTAACGAGGCGACCCTTCATATGCGTCGCTTCCAGCGCAACGGCCATGACCACCGAGTTGTTCACGTCTGAATCGGTAACTTCGGGTCACCCGGACAAGCTCTGCGACGCCATTTCCGACACCATCGTCGACGCCTGTCTTGCGGTGGACCCGCACGCCCGTGTTGCGGTGGAGACCTTGGTCAAAGGCGCGCCCGACAAGAGCATCATCGTGTTGGCGGGTGAGGTTTCGTTGAGCGGCGAAGCACCGGATTACGAAGCCCTTGCTCGCTCGGCCGCCGAAGCCATCGGCTACGCCAACCATGCCATTGGCATGGACGCCACGAACCCCGACCTGACGGACGTTCACGTGCACATCACCACGCAAGCCGCAAACATCGCGCAGGGCGTGAACGACCTTGGGGCCGATCAAGGCGCGGGCGACCAAGGCCTCATGTTTGGCTATGCATGCGACGAAACCGAGGCCTACGACGACCTCAAGGGTCGGTATTTCCCCCTCGCTGCTGCGCTTTCGCAGCGCTTGACGCGCCGCCTCACCACGGTACGCGAGGAGAACATCCTCCCATGGGCGCGGCCTGACGGAAAGTCCCAGGTGACGGTGCGCTACGAAGAAGGCGCAGCGCCTGTGGTGGACACCGTGGTGATCGCAATTCAGCACGACGATGCGCTCATCGACGTGCACGGGAGCGAAGAAGCCGAACGTGCCTTCGTCGAGCAGGAGGTTCGCACGAAGGTGGTCGAGGTCGCGATTCCAGCCGCCCTGTTGCCTGCGGATTACCGCTTGGTGGTCAACGGAACCGGTCGGTTTGCGGACCCCGGCGGCCCGCACGCGGACGCAGGCTTGACCGGTCGCAAAATCATCGTCGACACCTATGGTGGCATGGGCCGTCATGGCGGTGGGGCCTTCTCCGGAAAGGACCCCTCCAAAGTTGACCGTTCGGCGGCTTACGCCGCCCGTTGGGCGGCGAAGCACGTGGTTGCAGCCGGCCTTGCCAAGCAATGCGAGATTCAGTTGGCCTACGTGATTGGCGTCGCTGAACCCGTGAGCCTCCGGGCTGAATCCTTCGGAACGGGGACCATGGACGACAAAGCCCTGAGCAACCTTGTCGGGGACGTCTTTGACTTCCGGCCAGCAGCCATCGCATCCCGGTTGAATTTGCTCCAGCCGATTTACGCCCCAACCGCTGCTGGAGGCCACTTTGGTCGGCACGCAGGAACCGACGGGACCTTCCCATGGGAAGCATTGGACCAGAGCATTCTGGATGCCCTTCGCTCCTGACGCGAAGCGGCGGTTCATCCGACCGAGATTGCGGTGGCCTCAAGAGGCATCGGCCCGAGGCACCGACGGTGCTCATGACGACAGAACGCCGCTCCGCCGTCGTCCTCGTGGTTTCTCTGCTTCTGGTCAGCCTCAGCCCAATCATTGGCTCGGCGGCTGCAGACGACGCCATTCACCTCTCCGTTGACGTGCAACACGTGGTCCTGATGCCCGGTGCTGCAACCAACGTGACCCTGACGATCACCAACAACGGTTCCTCCATCGACAGCTTCGACGTCGAGGTGGACAACGACTCCCTTCACCCGTCATGGGAGGTGTTGGCGTTGGATGCAAGCGTCACCAACGTCTTTCCCACGTGGTCAAAGAACACCACCATTGTCGTCCGCTTGGACGGGATGGGCGTCCCGTCCCATGCGGATACGGTCGATCTCGTGGTGTCGGACGCCGACGGCACGGCGGAGACCCGCCTCACCCTCGCCCTCTCGGTGGCGGACGTTCACGCTCCGCGCATCGAAGCCTCCGGGGCAGGGAATGGCGGACTTGTGGTGCTCCAGCCAGGTGATACCGTCGACGTGACCGTTCCCGTCCACAACGACGGCAACGTGGTCGACACCATGTTGCTCGACGTCAACGCCAACCCTGATTTGGCAGGCTTCTGGGCCAATTGGTCGTCCACCGGCGGTTCAGAGAACGTCTCCAACAACCAGACGGGTGGTACGAGTACGCCTTCCTATGAGGTGTTGATGTACGGAAACTCCTACACCGCGGCCAACGGTCTTGACGGCCTTGTGCAGGACCTTCTGAGGGAGGTGGGCGATGCCAACGTGTCGGCCAATGCCGGCGGCGGCATGACCCTCGAAGGCCACCGCGCCAAGGTCAACGCCAGCGGGGATGCGTGGAACACCAGCCTGAGCGGTCAGGCCTGGGACGTGATCGTGCTCCAAGACCAGTCGCAGATTCCTGGCTTCCCCCGCACCCAATCGGACTGGGTGGATTCCAAGGACGCCGCCATTGCGCTCACCGAGCGCATCGACGACGAGGGCGCTGATGTCATGCTGCTGATGACCTGGGGGCGCCGCTCCGGTGACAGCATGAACACCGTGCGGTACCCAAATTTTACCGCAATGAACGACCATCTCCTGCAAGGCTACCTCGATTACGCCAGCAACGCGACCAGCGCCCACCCCTCGGCCTCGGTGTACGTGGCTCCTGTTGGCCTCGCTTTCGCGAAGATTCACGACGATCTTTTGGCGGCAGGTACCGATCCAGACCAGAGCGGGACCTTGTTCCATGACCTCTACACCAGCGATGGATCCCATCCCTCGTTGCACGGTTCCTACCTTGCTGCAACCACCCTCCATGCCGCCATCCATGGTGGCTCTCCGGTCGGTCTCGCCGTGCCAAGCGGCATCAACGCCAGCGCAGGTCAGACCCTGCAGTTGGCGGCCGCGCACGCGGTGTTCAACGCGACCTCGTCGTGGACGTATCCATGGACGGCGAGCGGTTCCGGTGCATCCACCTCTGCTGTGGTGGGCGGTGACCTTCTCGCTCTGTTCAGCGACGACGTGCTCGAGAACGTGAGCGCATTCTCCTCACAGAGCGCGACGCTTCGGCTCGAAGTGGCGCCAAACGCAGTTCCCGGTGATGTTGGTCTGGACCTTGTCGTGGCGTCCACCAAAGGAAACATCACGTCAAGCAGCACCCTTGTGGTCCGCATCGAGGCCGTACCCGACCTTTCCATCGGGAACATCGATTCCTCCGAAATCTTGCCCTTCGGCGAGGCCTCGTTGACCTCGGTGGACGTGGTCAACACGGGAACATCCGCCGCGGAGTGGTCGTGGAGCCTCGGCGCCAGCGGCGCCGCCAATTGTGTGTGGGACTTGCTGGATTTGACCACCTCCTTCGCTGCTCCCGGTGATGTGGCGACGGTGGGGCTTTCCGTCGAGGTGCCTCCTGCCTCCTCATGGCCCTCAGGGGTTCAGGAAGTCTGCGAAGTGGAGCTGATCGGCGCATGGGCCAACGACAGTTCGGTGCAGGTCAGCCGTACCGTTGGTTTCGTGGTCGATGAGCGGGTGGACACCACCTTTGATGCACCGATGTCGGTCGAGATTGACGTCGATACGGGCACCGTGTGGCAGGCCACCTTCCAAAACGCAGGCTCCCACGACCTGAGCGTGACGTTGACGTTGATGGCACCGTCACCACCGCTCGATGCATGCGACGGCCGCATGTCCACGTCCATGGCATCTCCAGTGACTCAGACGGTTGATGCAGGCACGACAGGCGTGTGGTCCTTTGAGACCAGCGTCGACGCGATCGAGTCATGCGCGCTGACCCTCGAAGCTTCCACGGTTCATGGTGTGGCCACGGAGACCGTTCAACTCACGCCCGCTGACCACGCGGCGCTCACCGTTGAGGGGCCAAGTGATGCTCGTGTGGTGGTGGAGGCCGGCAGCGCTGCTGAATTGAACCTGACCCTCGACCTTACAGGAACCGAGGACCTTGCTGTCGTGCTCAGCACGGCTGGCCTCCCGGGCGGCGTGACCATCAGTGACGTGTCTGGAGCCTCCTCGTATTCGCTGTCCACGCTTGCACCTTCGCTGACGGTGACCCTTGCTGTTGTCGCTGGACCCGAAGCGACCACGGGAGACCATGACGTCACCTTGACCTTCACGGACAGCACGCATGGATCGTGGTCGCTGGAATTGGCGGTGCAAGTGGCCGCTCGTCGAGGCGTTGACGTCGTCGCCACCTCAGGGAACGGGCAAGGCGACCTTGTGCCGGAAGACGTCGACACGCCCCATCCAGGGGCGCCAACCTTGGGAGGGCTCGCTCAAGTGACGACCAGCATGACCGTGATCAACACAGGAGCCAATCCGGCGACGTTCGTGCTCGATGCCTCCACCGTGCATGGGAGCCAGGAGCTCACCGTCACCCTCGAGCAGGACGTGGTGAGCCTCGCTGCAGGCGAGAGTGCCGTCATTTCAGTTCACCTCAGCCTCGACGGTCCCGCGTTGAACGGTGAGGTGTTTCACGTGGCGCTGACGGCCGGCTCTTCCTTGGACAGCGCCGTTTCTGACGCGGTGATTCAGTCCGTCGTGTATCGCTCGCAGCAGGTGACCCTCGTCCTTGATGCCGACGCCACGAACGTCGAAGCAGGAGGTACCGTGACAGGCACCCTTCGCCTCTCCACTCGCGTCGATGACCGGTTGTCCCTATCTGCTTCTGGCGCCACCTGTAATCTCCCAGACCCAATGAACCTGAGCGGCCCCAGTGAGCCTCTGGCTTGGTCGTGCACCATCGCTGAAACCGCATCGGCTGGTCTTCTTGCGTTGAACGTCAGCGTTCGCAGCGCGATTGGCGCCCTTGGGGCGGACGTGGTGGCCAGCGACGCTGTTGTGATCACGGTTTTGCCGTCATGGTCCGAGGCAGGTCCTCTCAAGGTGGTGGTCGAAGACGGCGCCCTCTCAATCGAGACCAGCGGCTCATCCACGACCGTGGTCCGGATCACCAACACGGCCAACGCTTTGGCTGAGGGTGAATTGGAACTCGCAGGTTCGAACCTCGCCTACCTCCAAACCACTTGGGTCAGGCTCGGAGACGGGGCTCGAACGAGCAGTTTCTCGCTCGAGCCGGGGGCGTCTGCGCGCTACACCCTCGAGATGGTTCGATTGACCACGAGCGCGTCAACGGCGGAACCTGAGGTGCTCGCAACCTACACCTTGGCGGGCATTGAGCGGACGGACAGCGGCGGCACGATTGCTGTGGACCTCCCAGGTCCAGCCTTGCCCCCTGCGGGATTGGATCTTGGCCTGGTCCAGTTGAGCAACCAAGATTCACTGATTGGTTTGACGTCAGGCTGGGTCGTTGCGCTGTTGCTCTTCGGCCTGCTTCGTATCCGTCGATCTTCGAACGCGTCACCCAAGGAAGAACCGGACGAGGAGCCCGAAGAGGAACCCGCTGAGTTGGGTCACAACGAAGCGCGAATTGAGGACGGAAACAGGGTGGTGTGCCCGAGTTGCGAGGCCGTGCTCGGTGTACCCGCCGGGAGCGAGCCTCCCTTCAGGTTCACCTGTCCAACCTGCCAGTCAAGCATCCGTGTCTTGCCCTAAGCAGAGCGTCGTTGGGCGATGAGCAGGAAGGCCGTGTGTCCGAACGGGCCGTTCGCAGGACGTACACCGCCTCGCGAGGCACGGCTCCACGGTCGTTCCATGATTTCGCCAGCCCAGTCCACCGCCAATCCTGCAGCCTCGCACGCCTCCCATGCTCGCTCAAGTTGGCTGGTCACGGGGCAATAACACGCCAGACGCCCCCCTGCACGCAACAGTGGAGCGAGGGCCGCGATCGATGGCGTGTGATCGGCCATGTCGAGGGCCACAGCATCCAGGCCTTGCGGTGCGATGCTCTTGACGTCTTCAGCAACGTCTTGGGCCAGACCGCTGATGTGCGTGTGATGTGGTCCATCTGGCCACGCAACAGCGGCACGGTTCAGGTTGTCCAAGCCAACTTTCGCGTGCTCCTCCCGTGGTTCGACGGTGATGTGGTGGCCAGAAGGGCCTAGAGCACGCGTGATGTGCAGGCCCAGTCCAGCGCTTCCAAGCCCCGCTTCCAGAACGGTGTCGTCACGACCGATGCCGAGCCTTGCGACCAAGATACCTGCGTCCTTGTCGCCAATGGTTTGGGCCCGTCTCAGCATGCCGCGACGCAACTCTGCGAGTCCAGCTGGGAGGATTGTTAATTCCTTGCCGGCGAGAACAACAAGGCCCCCAACCGAGTGTTCCTCCAGCATTTGCGCAGGGTTGAAGACGCCCAGTCCCTTGATTTTGACGTCCTCATCCGCGACGTTGACGGTCCACGTTCGCCCGTCTTGTGCGACCAGGGCCACCATGTTCGGGGTCATGGCCTTCGATTCGGCGGTCCCGATTTGACCTCTTCGGAACAAGGACACCACGCGCAATGTTTCATAAGTCTCACAGCCGTCCACAAGTTATGAATCAAATGCGAACGCTGGCTCTTCTCCTAGTGGCATTGATGATGGGCAGCCTCTCAGTTGGTCTTTCTTCGACCTTGGTCGATGTTCCTGAGGAACTGGAAAACACGCCTGTGGTCATGTCCGCCACCAGCCCAGGTCATCCGGTCTTCGCAGAGTACGTGGGGGCCTACTGGTGCGGTCCGTGCCAGACGTCCTCGACCAGCCTGCACAACCTCTACGGCACCAACGGAGGTGGCGGAACCACTTCTGAAGACTTCACCTACATCTCGTTCTGGGAATCACCAACCACCGGTTGGCCGTCTGAAGCCCCCATCAACCGCCGTGCTCACATCAACCCCTCCGGTTACCCGACCACGGTCTTCGGCGACGCCTCCTCTGGCCAGTACTACACCTCCGGCGGGCAGAACTACGACTCCTTCTACCAGAGCGGCGGCAACATGCAGAACGCGAACGATTACTCGCTCTCCATTGCCCAGTCGGAAAACGGCAACAACATGGACATCGACATCACCGCGACCTATCTTGGATCCGGCAGCAAGACCGTCTACATCTACGCCGCCGTGACCGAGGAGACGTC